>JAAHTH010002666.1_pt1 | contig 13289 bp, 7 predicted proteins | sample 6116091 | NCBI WGS metagenome assembly JAAHTH01 (sample SAMN13939990, study PRJNA603662) | sponge metagenome | isolation source: marine sponge | host: Mycale hentscheli | place: New Zealand | collected 2006
CCCCCCCCCCCCCCCCCCGCCTCTACACCTTTAATCGACGCCTTTAATCGAGACCTTTAATCGAGACCTTTAATCGAGACCTTTAATCGAGACCGTTAATCGAGACCTTTAATCGAGACCTTTACCAACGATTCAAAAGCGTCACGCCCAGAGTTCTGGTTCGCTCGCTTAGTCAACGAATTTACTCGTCATCTTCAGTATTGATTTCGCGAGTAATCCAAGGGAATTTTTCCGCGTTAGCCGCAACCTTGTTTTCGAACAATTGTAAAGTGATCGCTTTCCATAGGTTCGCAACTTTTGGGTTTGCCATCATTTCTTCGCCAGAGAGTCGACTCTTTTTAGTGTTGATTGTTATTAATTCACTCGCCTTCATTCTCTCAGCCTGATCTTCGATTTTTGAAATATCGGGCCGGTGCTTCCCCAAGATCTCGGCGATTTCTTTGGATTCCTTGGCGGTTTTCTCGAAGTTACTCCAGAGGACCAACATCGGCATCGCCCCAGTCCCATCCACACTGGTGAATAAAGGATGCTGAATATTGTTCATCATGGAAATACCCGCTAATTTCTTAACCGGTGAGACCAACATTAAGGATTTGACATCCTGCCCCTGTTTAATGCCCTGAGGATTATGAGAAGGGAAGGCGAACCAGTCATTCAGAACCCACTGGACGGCCAAAACCGATGTCTCGCCAACAGCCACGAGAGAGAGAAGGTCGATGTTCACTTCTCCTTGGTTATGTTTTTGCACCAGGAACTTTTTGCAACGCTCGATATCTTTTTGAGCGGACATCACTTCCTGTTTTCGGAATTTTTTGTAATCGAGAGGTTTCTTCAAACCTTCTACCGAGAGGCTCTGACCGTGACCACGCAGATCGGGAACGATGACTGCATGCCCCGCTTTTTGCAGATAAAGGCCATATTTGAGCAACTGACGGCGATCTCCATCCCACCCGTGCAGCAAAATAAAGGGCATTGCGGGTGTCGCTGAAACACTTGCTTCGGGATCTTTGAGCTTGGGAGGAGCGAAGTAAGTACACTTCAAACGAACTCCATCGGGAGTGTCGAGAATGATGTGTTCATACTTGGGAATTTCGACTTCGTCGTCGGAAGCGGAACTTCCAGGCCGCTCGATTTTTTCTCCCTGAACTGGCGGGAGAAACATCAAATCGCCCAAAGGAGTCGCCGCCTTCAACTGCAATGTCGAAATTGACAAGAAGATACAAAAGGCGGTAATTTTGAGAGAATCGCGGAAAGATTGACTCAGGAGTGGGTGGGTTTTCTGCATAGCGGCTATTTCGCCCCGTTGATAAGCATTAATTGGAAAAGACTCGAAAATTGGCACGAACGATTCTTAATCTTAGGCCATTAATCATAGCAAATTGCGAAGGATTTTGCATTTTGCTCTCACTATGAGATGTGTCGACCTAACTTCTGCTAAACTCCCATTTATTCGACAATAATAGATTTAGCCTATTCTCCCCCGTTTCGTCGATTCTCGACCGTATAATCCACCCCTTTAACGGTTGAATTCGTGGAATATGGGATGGGATTTCCCTTGCCAAAGACCGCCTCACTGCGGAAAATGCTAGGATATACCAAGGAATGGTTAGAAAGAGCGTTTTACCCTCTCCCCGAATTTGGAGATTGAGTTGAGCATCCGCAGTTTGCGCCGTTGGTGGCAAGTAAAAACAGGGAAAATGGATACGCCTATCGATGGCGAGGTTCCATTTTGGATCGTTAGCCTTGGGTTTCACCTCGTGGTCATCATCTTCCTCGCAAGGATCATGATGCCCGAAGAATCAGTCAAAGCAGTTAGCTTGACGATCGATGAACCCGTCGAGGAAGTCGTTGAAGAGGATATTCCGATGGAAATCCAGTTTGACGAATTAATTACCGAAGAAATCGGCGCCGACGGCGACGATGGATTTGAAACTGCGGCGGCACAAGCCCCCATCGTTGATCCAATCTCTGAGGACACCATTGATCTCGAGATGCAGTTACGAGATGTTGCCGAAATTGTCACCGACAATGACTTTATCGAAGCGACCGCCGAGAGCATGGCAATTGTTCCGGTCAAAGGATCGGTCGGAAATTCCGTCAAAGCCGCTTCTGGCGCTGTTGATCGGATGACGCAGGAAATTTTGATGTCGATGCAGGAACGTGAAACCATCGTGGTGTGGATGTTCGATCAGTCCGCCAGTTTAATGGAACAACGCGAGGAAATCGTTCAGCGGTTCGATCGAATTTACGACGAATTGGGGATCCTCCAAGCCGCAGGACACGCTTCATTCGAGAACAAAAAACAACCGCTTCTTACCCAGGTCTACGCATTCGGTTCTGAAATCAAACCCCTTCTCAAGAACCCTACGCCAAGTTTGACAACGATCAAAGAAGCCATCCAATCCATTAAGCGGGATTCCAGTGGAATTGAAAATGTAATGGAGACGGTAGTCGCTGCGGCAAAGGAGCATGCTTCCTACCGCCGAATTGATAAAACTACTGGGAAACCAAAAAACAATGTGATGCTGATTGTCGTTTCCGATGAAGCTGGTGACGATAAAAACAAAGTCGACGACGCAATCCGGATTTGTAACCAGCATCAAATGCCAGTTTACGTTGTCGGCGTTCCCGCTCCGTTCGGTAGAACGAACACCGAAGTTAAATGGGTTGACCCAGATCCTGAATTCGACCAGTCCACTCAGTGGGCGCTCGTATCGCAGGGGCCGGAATCGATTATGCCCGAGCGGCTTCGACTCGATTCGACCGGTACCTTTGGTGACTTGAACATGATTGATTCTGGTTTCGGACCGTTTCACTTAACACGTTTAAGTTATGAGACCGGTGGAATTTATTTCGCAGTTCACCCAAATCGAAACACCAATCGTCGTGTGAAAAAATGGGAGACCAAAAGCTATTCAGCTTCGCTTCAGCATTTCTTCGACCCCAAGATTATGCGGAGATATAAGCCAGACTACGTTTCTAATCAAACCTACCTCGCGCGGTTGAGAGCCAGCGAATCACGGTCGGCGTTGGTAAAGGCTGCAACCTTTACAACAACCGGGACTCTAGAATCGCCAGTTCTTCGCTTTGAAAAGTTAAACGAGGCAACCTTTGTTGCTAACGTCAGTGCTGCCCAACAGACTGCTGCGATTGTTGAACCGCAAATCAATCGTCTCTATGAGATGCTCAAAGTAGGTGAAGAAGCGCGACCGGATGAAATCTCGCTTCGCTGGCAAGCAGGATTCGATCTCGCGATCGGACGCGCCATCGCCGCCAAAGTTCGGGCAAGCTCATACAATGCAATGCTTGCGCTAATCAAAACCAAGTTGAAATTCGATCCTCCCAAGGACAAGAAGACTCCCAAAAATAACACCTGGGTTCTGGTGCCGGCAGATATTGTCCAAACGGGAAGCCAAGATACGAAGTTATTGCAAAAAGCAAATAAGTACCTTAGCCGCGTCATTGAGGAACATCCGGGAACTCCCTGGGCACTCCTCGCCCAAAGGGAACTTGAAACTCCAATTGGATGGAAATGGGAGCAAGATTACACGCAACCACCACAACCTCGTCAGGCTGGCCCTAACAACAATAATAATAACAACAATGCTGAGCCAAGAATCCCTCAACCACGGATGAACGCAGTTCCCAAAACCAAACGGCCACCGCCCAAACTTTAAGTTAAACCAAAAAAAGCCCGTGGTTAAAACCACGGGCTTTTTTATTTGGATTGAGGACGAGACATCCCAGCGGCTAGTTCATCATCGCGTCTTCTGCAAACGAATCCATTTTGTCATAGGCAACGAACAGTCTTGTAATGTGATCTGTAAGCCGCGAAAGATAAAAAGCCTCAAATTTTCGTTTATCGGTTTGAATTCGGGGCCGCCCATTCTCAGGGAATGCAAACAGGTCAGGTCCATCTGAGAAAGCCACTAGCCCACCTTTTTCTATATCGTACACCGTGACTGTTAAATCAGCCTTACCTTTATACAGCGTTGCTCCGTCATGAATTGAATAAGATCCTATTTCAAGCACAATTAACATCTCTGCATTGACTTCTTCACCAATCGCCACGACGCTGGATTCTTCCCAGCCATTTTCATCAATCCAGGACTCGACTTTCCCAGGCGACACAACTTGAACGTCTTTGACGCCACTGGCAATCTTCCCACTCACGTGCTTGCCAACTGAATAGGTCAAAGTGTCTGGACCATAAGCCGAAGCGTCTGAGAGGCAGAGAACTGCCACCCGCTTACCCTCCAGCCCAGCGAATTTAGGCGGTATTTTGTGACCTTTAATTACGTATAACAACTGCGCCATTTGCTGAATACAGCCGGTAGAAGTTGTAAGGACTGCTAATGGAATTACGATCGTTAGCGCGCAGGTAGCGAATCGTATTCCCAGTCTGCCGCCGGTAACTTTGCTCATCCTTGATCCCATTCTCAATATCGAGGCGATAGCCCGTTGAAAAAATCACGTTTATAGTCGCGGGGAGCTTAGCGAGATGAAAAGGGTAAAACAAGAGCATTTAATCGAGCAAAACGCTCGCTGAATAATGATAGCAACAAACGATTGGGCAACGAATCAGAGTCGACGACCTCGCTTTTAGCTGAGAACTAGTCCTCGTATTCGTCTTCCAGTTGAGCCGCCTGTTTTTCGTTGATTTTGATGCGACGAATGCCTTGCCCTTTCCCTGATTTTGGATCGAGATCAATCACAACACCGGAGATCTGCACGTTACCCGTCGCCACATCAAAAGGAATTGGCCGGAACGTAATCGTCGCCTTGAGCACTTTCTCAATCTTCCGCCCTAAAATACTCTCGTGCGGGCCTGTCATTCCAACATCTGAAATAAAGGCCGTGCCCCCGGGCAAAACTTGCTCATCCGCGGTAGGAACGTGTGTATGCGTTCCACAGACGGCAGTCACCCTGCCATCGAGATGCCGTCCCATCAGCTGTTTATCGCTGGTTGCTTCCGCATGAAAATCACAAAATCGAATTTTGACGCTTTCGGGAATTTCATCGAGTATGACATTGGCCTTCGCATAAGGGCAATCCACCGGTTTCATGAAGACTCTTCCGATCAAACTGAATACCGCAACCTCCCGCCCGTTCTCAGCCTTAACGACGGTCCAGGTTTTTCCGGGCGCTTCAGCCGGATAATTCGCCGGCCTGACGATGTTGTCCTTCTCCTCAAGAATCGGAATGATATCCTTCTTGCGGTAAATATGGTCGCCAAGCGTAATACAGTCGACTCCGGCCCCGATCAACTTTCGATAAATTGACGGGGTAATTCCTGAACCGTTTTCAGCATTCTCACCATTGACGATTACTAGATCGATAGACTCTTCCCGGCGAAAGCCAGGCAAAGCCTGCAACACGATTTCGACACCCGGTTTACCTACGACGTCACCAATGAACAGAATACGCACAGATTTAGTTCTTTCTAAATTTGCCCTCTGCAAAAATATCTGCAGCGAGGCTCTTCATATTAATATCACGCACTAATTAGGCTCGCAGTCATCCTGCAAAAATTCACCTTTGCGAAGAAGAAATTCAACTGCCTGCGTACCCGCAACCTATTTATCTCGCCAATTCCGTAAATCTAGATTCACGAATGACAACCACCTTGACCTCGCCAGGGTAGGACAGACGCTCTTCATAGGCATTTGCGATGTCCCTGCAAATTTTAGCGGCCTTGGAATCGTCCGCATCCTTAGCAGCAGCGATCACGCGAACTTCCCGCCCGGCTTGGACGGCAAATGCCTGCCTGACGCCTTTAAACTCTTTCGCAATTTGCTCCAGCTCTTCCATCCGTTTAATGTACCGATCCAGAGACTCTCGTCGTGCTCCCGGGCGTGAGGCACTGCAGGCATCCGCTGTAGCTACAACGACCGTGTAAGGGAATTCGACAAGGATTTCATCGTGGTGTCCTAGAGCCGCATGAACGACCTCTGGCCCCTCTCCATAACGCTTCAGCAGATCCGCACCAATTTTGGGATGCCCGCCTTCCATGTCGTGATCCGCTGCCTTTCCGATATCGTGGAGTAAACCACACCGCTTGGCCAACCGCCCATCGAGCCCCATCATTTCCGCCAGTAATCCGGAAATGAATGCGACCTCGATACTGTGGCGCAGAACATTCTGACTATAGCTGGTTCGAAAATGGAGCCGCCCCAGCAAATCAAGGACTGGATTTTTCAAACCGTGGACGTCCACTTCCTGAGCTGCTTCGGTTCCTTTTTTACGGATCAATCCATCCATTTCAGCCTGTGTCTCTTTGACAACCTCTTCGATTCGAGAAGGGTGAATTCGCCCGTCGGCGATTAACTTGTCAAGGGAGAGTCGGGCAACTTCACGACGGACCGGATCAAAACCGCTTACGATTACCACCCCGGGCGTATCGTCAATGATGACGTCAACTCCAGTTTCTTTTTCAAAGGCCCTGATGTTCCGACCTTCTCGCCCGATGATCCGGCCTTTCATATCGTCATTAGGAATATCGATCGTACTGGTAGTGTGATCCGAAGTATGGCTTGCCGCAAAACGCTGCGTTGTCATCATGAGAATTTCGCGAGATTTTTCCTCGCAGATTTCTTGCATCCGTTTTTCGTGGTTGAGAATTCGCCCGCCCACTTCATCCTCAAGCTCATCTTCCAACAATTTGAGAAGACGCTTGGTGGCTTCTTCTTTGTCGAGCCCAGTCATCTGATGCAGTTCGCGGCGCTGCTTTTCAAGAATATCGTTCAGATCCTTTTCCGTCTGGCCGATCTGCTCCATCTTAACCTTCAATCGGTGTTGAGAGGACTCAATAAATTGCTCCTGCTTTTTTAAATCATCGCCCAATTGTTGCATTCCGGACTCGCGTTTATCCAACTGACGCTCACGCTGGTGAATTTTTTCCCGCGATTTACTTAACGCCCGCTCCGCTTCGGCCTCACGTTTTAATTCGACTTCCTTGAGTGCCACTTCTGCGTCCTTGACTTTCGCCTCTGCATTACGCTGGGCTTCGTCAAGAATTAATTGGGCTTTTGCTTTTGCCCCTCGACCGATCGCGACTCCATACAATAGGACTACCCCAATGCCAACCGCCAAACCGACGGCTGCAAAAATCATCTCGGGAGTTGTCATTGCTAACATCAACCACCCCTCTCTTATATCTGGAGTGACGGCAATCCTAAACCGGATCTCGTGGTCGGCAACAAGTAAGATTTGAATGTTTACAACAGCGAATTAAGATCAAAAACGATCTCTAAATATCCGCCGGACCAAGTCCGATACGCACAGACAGGGGACAGGAGCCTCCCGCTGAAAAGAATTACGACCCCAACGCGGTTCGTCGCGACGATTCAATGACGACAACCAATGAAATTCATTTAGCTGCCGCACCCGAGTGGATAGCCATCGGGCATCCAAACGGGGTTGAACCGAAACCGAAACCCATCCTACCAACGGAATCAAAAAAGCAAGTTCGACCAAATCTGAGGGGCGATGACGCTCCCCGGAAATTACAGGGGACAACTTGCGCACAGCTGGTGAAAGCCGTAAAAAGACGCTCAGGATTAGATAGACAAAATCCATGGCTTACCGTAGGAGAATGTGCTGGATTTCTCGGAAAGATACCAACGATTCAATTTTCTTAGCTCATTGCCAACTTAAAGACCCTACCTAGGGTTGTGTCACAAAGTCAGCTGTTAAAATTACACTTGCAAAGGCCAACCGATAATTACCGGATGACTTTCCGCCGACATTGTAGCAAAACTAAACAAAAACACAATCAATCCTATTTAAAGTAGTAATTATCTCCCTTGAAAGAGCTCGAACAAAAAGTTGCCCTCGCTTTTCCATGTTTTGATTGGTCACCCTTCAAAACTCTGGTTGCTGTTTCGGGCGGCCCTGACAGCGTCGCCGTTTTACGAGCTTTGCTGGCCAACGCAGAATCGGTTTCCACCGCAGCTAGAGAAAGCCTGATCGTTGCTCACGTCAATCACGGCCTTCGCGGCCCAGATTCTGAACGAGATGCCGAATTTGTAGCTAATCTTGCAGCAGAACTTAATCTGCCATTTATGGAACGCTCCCCGGCAAAAAACCAAACTGGCGGCCAATCGGAAGAGGACCTGCGGAACTTTCGATACGAACGACTCCAAGCCATGGCAAACGAATCTGGTGCTCGTTATTTAGTGATGGGTCACAACCTCGACGATCAAGTGGAGACGATTCTGTTTCGTTTTTTCAGAGGCACTGGAATCAGCGGCCTCGCGGGAATCCCTTCGAAACGACTCGCCAGCGATGCTCTGACCATCGTGCGGCCTTTACTGGGCGTAACACGCCTTGAAATCGTGCAATACCTCAATGAAATTGGACAAAAAACACAAGAAGACCAATCCAACCTCGACTCAAATTACACGCGCAATTATTTGAGAAACGAGCTGATTCCAGTATTGAAAGACCGGTTCGGAAGTGCGGTGACTGAGTCAATCATGCGTCTAGGAAATCAGGCCCGAGAGGCGAATGGTTTTTTAATTGAGAACGCGCAGCAATTAGACAACGTCATCGAACAAGATTCTTTGAACCGGGTCGTGATTCGATGTGAATCTTTCCCTCAAGAACACGATTTACTCATCCGCACGTGGCTGCGAGAACTTTGGATTCGGAAAAAATGGCCACGCCAATCGATGAGTTCGTCCTGGTGGTCCAAAATTTCCTCAGCACTCTCCATGTCCCATGACCAGATTCTCAACCTTCCTTGCAACATCCGATTTGAAAAAACAGGATCAAAAGCAACGTTTTCCCGTCAAAACGGGTCGGGCTAACCGTTGATTGCTGTTTCCAGCTCCATTTTTCCAGCTTGCGATGTTAAACAAGGGCGAATGTAGTAAAAACACGGCTGGGCTCAGTGACAATCCTTGGGAAGGTGAATGTTTTTAGTTTCCATGGCTAAATTTGATGGTTATACTGTTCGGCTAAAGTCAAATCACCAATGGGCGAATCAATAACTCTTGCATCAATCATTCAATTGAGTTTTGCATGGCCCACTTCCACTGTACTATTTCATAGGTAACCAAGCATGTCAGACACTACCGTAAGTCAGTCTGAGAACGAAACAAATATGTTTTTGTTCTGGGGCTGCTTTATCGCACTTATTACCACGGCATTCGGATTCATTACCCGAATGTTTTTGTTAGACGACCCCGGAATTGTTGCAACACTCGGTCTCGACCCCGCTCAAGTAGGTGCCTTCAAGGGAATTCAAGTCTGGCCCTTCGCATTGAGCATCATTATTTTTAGCCTCATCATCGATAAGGTGGGCTACAAATTTTCGATGATGTTCGCTTTCGCCTGTCAATTCACTTGGGCTGTGATGGGTGTTTATGCTTTGTCAATCATTGAAACAGATGTCGAAACAGCCAAGTTTCTGATTTACTGGGGCGGTCTGATTCTTGCGTTAGGCAACGGAACGGTGGAAGCGTTTATCAACCCCGTCGTTGCAACCATGTTTGACAAAGACAAAACTAAATGGCTAAATATCTTACATGCTGGCTGGCCAGGCGGACTCGTCATTGCAGGAATTCTAGTCATCTTCATGGGAGGACTTCCGTGGACTATCAAATTGGCAACGATTGCAATCCCAGCATTAATTTACTTCTTCATGCTAATCAAAGTTGAATTTCCCAAACAGGAGCGTGTTGCCGCGGGAGTCAGCTACAAAGATATGCTTTCCGAATTTGGTATTCTTGGAGCGGCTGTCGTTGGCTTCCTTGTGACCCTTCAACTGATGGACTTTTTCCCCGATGGCAACAAATACGCCTTTATGGGAATCGGAGTCGCGATGGTGGTCGCCTTTGGCGCGTACACCAAAAGCCTTGGACGTCCGCTCATGTTCGTCTTAATCCTGATCATGATGCCATTGGCGACGACTGAAATCGGAACCGACGGGTGGATCTCTGGAATCATGGGAGCAGTCGTCACATTCGATGGTGGCTGGATTTTGGTTTATACCTCGTTCATCATGATGGTATTGCGTTTCTTCGCAGGTCCAATCGTACACAATCTTTCGGCTCTGGGACTGTTAATGCTTAGTTGCGTCCTTGCAATCGCTGGACTGTACTTCCTTTCCTTCGCACAAGGCGTTGCAGTCATTTTTGCAGCGGCAACTTTGTATGCTCTTGGAAAGACCTTCTTCTGGCCAACCATGCTGGGAATTGTTTCTGAACAAACTCCCCGCGGTGGAGCTTTAACGCTAAACGCAATCTCCGGAATTGGAATGTTAGCAGTAGGTACCCTCGGTTTTCCCTACATTGGTGCACTTCAAGCTGACAAAGAAATTCAGGCGGTCAAACCGCTGGTAGCAGAAGTTCAGGAAGACGAACTTTTGACAGACGAGAGTATCTACGAGATTATTTCTTACCAGACTTTAAATAAAGATAAAATTGCAGAACTTCAAAAGGCTGATCCGGGACTGGAAAGTAAAATTGAGGCCGCCAAATCTGGCAGTGGACAAAAAGCACTTGCCAATATGACAATTTTCCCATTGATTATGTTGCTTTGCTACATTGCGATGTGGTTCTACTTCAAGTCAAAAGGCGGATACAAGCCAGTATCCCTCAATGACGGACACTAATAACAGTCTTCCCATTTCCGATGCCTTTCAAATGGCGACTGAAAAGGGCTAGCACTTATTAACTAATCAAGGGACTCCCATCGGGAGTCCCTTTTTTGTTCTTCCAGATACCCCAGTAACGCAAACTCATCTTTTGAAATCTACCGTCTACCACTACCATTCGGCTTGATTCCAATCTTGATGAGAATTTTGTGCATTACCAGCAACCCACATTTCGACCAGCATCACGATCCCCGAGGAACAGGTCTTCGTTTGGACGTCTGTTGCGCTTCCTCGCAGTCCTTGCGATGGTAGGCGGTGTGGCATTCATGCTCTTTAAACAAACAGTCCAGAGTCAACTTCAGAAGCAAATTTCCGCCAAAGTCAGCGAAGTCCTCCAGGGTACCGATTTAGCCTTTGACCTTGAACAAGCTCGATTTCATGAGGGCGAGGGACTCCAATTAAATTATGTGAGTCTGAATCTAGAGTCTGGCAACCTCTCTAAACCGCATTCCCATTTAGAAATCTACGAGGCATTTATTCATGCCCCAATCTCAATGGCTCAGTTAGTTGCCGCAAATGTTCCAATCGAAAAGATCGACATCACACGCGCTAAAATAACGCTTGTTCGCGATCAAAATGGCGAATGGGATTTCAGCAATATCATTGACTCGCTACCCAAAACAGATTCAGAGAATCCAATTCAAATTGAATTCCGAGACTGTGAAATACGAATGATCGATGAGCAAAATGGGAACAATCCGCCGATCACACTAACCAATGTAAATTTCAGACTTGGCCCGCGACTAAACGGAGGGAATAAGTATCAGCAATTTGAGGGAGCTTTTGAAAGTAAAGTAATTTCGAAAATCGCATTCCAGGGATTCCTCCATCCGCCCACCAAGCAATGGAAAGCGAAACTAAGCGCAACGAACGCTCAACTCTCGAGTGGCCTCATCAAATTATTACCGACTGACATGCAAGACCAAATGAAAGAACTTCGCGCGGTCTCCGGAAAGATCAACTTAAAGGTCGAAGCCCAAGGACTTGCAACACTCGAGGAAATTCCTCAAATCCAAATCGACGCACAGGTTGAGCAACTCACAATTGACGATAATCGACTTCCCTTTCCAATTCAAAATGGCAGCTTTGATTTTCAATCTAGTAACGCACAAGGGAACGAATTTCTTTCCATAAAAAATGCATCTGCCAGATTTGGCGAAGCGCAATTTAAGTGCGATTATTGGCATCGTGGATTCATACTCGCACCTGAACAATGCAAACTAAACGGTCGTCTTGATAATTTCAATTTCAGTAATCAAGAGCGGCTCATCAAATGGTTCCCGGAATACTGTACGAAATTTTGTGACGAATATTCGCCGTCGGGAACCAGTGACATTGCCTTCGAACTGGAATACGACGGCAGCTCACTGAAACGGTCAATCAATGCCGATTTGACGGACATGTCTTTTTCATTCATCAAACTCCCCTATGAAGTCGCGAACTGCCGGGGAAAAGTGACTCTCAACAATGACAAGTGTGACTTCTTTGTGCAGTCCAATTCCGGCGACGACCTGATCATGCTCAAAGGGAGCGCCCGCGGCGTGGGCAATTCACCGACCTATGAAGTCAACATTTCAGCTCCCGGCGCCCTGCCAATCGATCAAAAGATGAGAGATGCAATCAAAGCACACCCCGCAATGGCGTCCGTCATCAATCGATTTGGAATTCAGGGACAAGTCAGCGGAACGGGGCGAGTTTTCAAAAATTCTCCCGATGGAGACGTTAATCGTGAATTCGACGTACGACTAAAAAACTGCTCAATCCGACACGACAATTTTGATTACCCGATTAACGAAATTGACGGTCTGATTCAAATCCAAAATAACAATTATCGGTTTCTTAACGTTACTGGGAAAAACCACCAGGGAAGAGTCACCTGCGATGGCTACTGGAATCCCGACGAGGGACTCGATGTCACCTACCTTTGCCAATCGATCCCTCTTGACGATACGCTCAAATATTCACTTTCCAGCGAACTGAGAGAGATTTGGGATAGCCTGCGCATTCGCGGAACGCTGGATCAACTCAAAGTAGATATGACCTTGCCACCGGGGGCCGCCGCAGTTGAATTGGCAATCACTGCGAGGATGGGTGCCCGCAACATTCGCCCCAATCCTAATCAAATATCGATTCTCCCTGTTTGGTTTCCCTATGAAGTGAACGACCTGACAGGACAGGTCAATGTAAAAGACGGCAAAGTCACACTCACCAACATCCAGGGAACTCACGGCCGCACAAATCTTCGGTGCGAAGGGAGCGGGGCGTATACGAATAACGATTGGTTTATCAACATCGATCAAATGGAAGTCTCTTCACTGAAAGTAGATGGCGACCTTATTGATGCAGTCCCCAAAGAGGTTGCTCCTGCCATCAGGCAGCTCGATTTCGAGGGAATCATCGGGGTCAGTGGCGCGTTAAAGGTTGAAAGTGCAGGGCGGCAACCAATTCCCAACCAACCTGGGCAACCAACTATCCTGGGCGACGGGCCTCTTCAGGCAAAACTATCATGGTCAGACGTTCGCTTTGATCTGAGTGGAGCTAAAATGATGATCGGTATGCCAATTGAAAACATCTATGGCTTTATCACCCTGAGTGGCACCTCCGATCAACATGCTTCTCGATGCAGTGG
>JAAHTH010002667.1_pt1 | contig 13288 bp, 19 predicted proteins | sample 6116091 | NCBI WGS metagenome assembly JAAHTH01 (sample SAMN13939990, study PRJNA603662) | sponge metagenome | isolation source: marine sponge | host: Mycale hentscheli | place: New Zealand | collected 2006
GTGAAAAGTAAGCGTGGTACACGTTTGATTTGGACATACTGCTAATAGAATGATGCTTGTACCATCATCCTATTTTAAATATATAGATTCAATTTTTCACCGTCGAATCCGTTTTTTCTTTTTCCTAGTCTTTTTTCTCCGTCTTTTCCGTGTTCTTTTCTTTCTACGTTTGGTTCGTCTTCTTTTACCACGTTTTTTACCACCTCCTCCCAACCTTTTTCTTTTTTTAGATTTGGGTGGACATTTACCAGATGTTAGATAATGTTTAATACCCCTTCCGTGACTTTCATCGCAAACAACAGCATTGGGAGCATATGCACTATTTCTCGTCATTTGAATTACCATTTGCAAGACTTTTGTAAAATTATCCCATTGTAATCTGTTATAAGAACCTATCTCATTAAGAGCCATAGATACGCTATAGGCTAATTGAATATCTGGGCTTGCTATAGTATTATTGGGGATATATGGCGTTCCATTAATATAAAAAAAATACTCGCTGCAAGATAAGGATATATAAATACCTGGTCCCCCCGTCTCAATAATTTCACTTATATTAACATTAGACATTTGAGTGTTCTTATCCCATCGAACCTTAATTAAGTTCCATAAGGCCTCGTCTTCACGTGTAATATTCGTCATATATCCCCTGCCTATATCACCACCACTACTTGTAAGAAAATATACATTTTGATCAAAATTATCATCATCAACCCTTTTAGATCTAGCCTGCCACGTACTTAATGCAAAATCAGCACTACCGCTACTAATAACTTTAACAATGCCAAATCCACCTCCTGACAGTCGATCCCCTCCAAATTGATGAATTTTATTGACATAATTACTACCTGGTAAATTAAAATCCGCTGGGTATCTAGTAGTTGGGATCGCTGGAGTGTTCCCTTGCTTAGTTTCTTGCATTACATATCTACCAATCCTAGCTTGACATGGAATTTCTGGATTAAACATATAATCGCGAACTATACGTCCATCTTCTCTTAATAGATGATCGGGAGGTATATCGCATACTGCTTTATCTAAAATTCCCCACGCACCAGCAGTTGTAGTATTTATAAGAAATTTAGATTGATTTAAAGATGACGCAACTTTTATTTTTTTGAACATAGGGTTTGCTGAATCTAATCTTAAAGTTTTACTCCCTGAACCTTTAACTAAAGGTATATCTACAGAAGAATGCGCTATTACAAAATATAATGGTAAACTATTAATGATTCCATTTAATATTGATGTATTTCCTTGTCCACAAATTTTTGACTGTTGGTTTAGTTCTAAATTTTTACAAAGTCTTTGAGCCAAATCGCTTCCTTGTACAACATCACTCATTCCTTGCTGCATAATTGCAGAATGAATTCCTTGAATGGTCTGTGTCACATTATTGTTATAGTTATTTTTTATAATTTGATTAACAGTAGGCATATATATAATACTCACATTATTAGTAATTGAGTCAATGTAATATTTTTAATACATATAAAGTCATCTCAGGTATATTAATCTAATAATGAGTAAATTAGAAAGCATAAACGCACAAATAAAAGAGCATGAAGAAAAAATTCAAGCGCTTAAAAATGAAAGAAATGCATTAAAATTAATGAAATTGTGTGATATCACAGACGATGATCTTGATAGAGTCGGAAATTTTCAGGTTAATTTAAAATATGAAACCTATTCTAATGAAGAAGATGAACATTCAAGCGATATCAATGGTAAGATGATCATTACATATAATTATACCAATATCCATTTTAAAACTCCTACCGAGTTTGAAACCAATATATGCAATGTGAAACTAGAAGCTAATTATTCCTATCACGAAAGTTATCAAAATAGATACGAACCTAATATTGTTCATAATAGTAAAGTAGATGTCCATGGAAATGTTGACGAATGGGAATACATCGATGATCAATGTATTCAGTATTCAGAAAAAGATGGAAAATGGGCAGACATTATAAATAAAATTCTAAAAGATATTGATGAAGAAGAAACAGGTGAAGATGTTGGTAGAAATTGGAGAGAAATGATGGAATTTATTAATGACGAATAAGCTAATATTGAGTAACATAACCGATTAAAAAATTGAATGTGTTTTTAAATAAAGATATAGTAGTATCATAACATTACTACTATATCGCAACACGCTATGAAGTGCGTAAAACAAACAAATCTTTTCAAAAACGACTGCCCAACCTATACAGTTAATCTTGACAAACCAGCGCGTGAACGATGGAATCATGTAGTGCCAGATTTTAAAAACAAGATCCCGCTAGCAACAAAACTAGCGGATGAGATGATGGGACAGGTTATTCAATCTACACTTGTGCCACTTTTGACTGTTGCTTGTAAGACAGGTACTGCAATGTACAGCGAAGAAATACAAGGAATTGCGGAGCAAATAGGGATTAGCGCAGGAAAAGTGCTACTTTTACAACTGGCGTATGAGGCATTTGCCGCTTGTACATCTGTTGTAGTGAATGGACCGAGACATCCGATACATATCAGAACGATGGACTGGGATTTGCCAGAACTAAAAGCCCTAACTATAAATGTAATCTTTAAAAAGAGAGGCAGAGTGATATTTCGAGGAACGACGTGGGCAGGATATATTGGCATCCTGACAGGTATGAAACCCAGAGCATTCTCAGTGTCAATTAACTATCGAAGTACACCGAAGAGTAGCACGGATCCAATCAAAGCATTTGCAAACAATGTTTATAGATGCATATCGGGATGCTGGCCGATAGGTTACTTAGTAAGAGAAGTATTATCCAGTCAAAAAACGTATAATGATGCATTGAGAGAATTCAAAAACGCAGAGTTAATATCTCCCACCTATATTACTATTTGCGGAACAAAGAAAAATGAAGGGGCTATTATCACGAGAAACCGTTCGCCAAAAGACATATTCTGTGGAAATATTGTGACATCGCTTGAAGACGGCCATCTTATACAGGCTAACATGGATCACTGTAGAGACAAATATTTCACTGAGACGGGGGAAACAAAAGAAGACTGGGAAGACATTATGGAGAGTCGATGTCGTTATAAATATGTAGCACACGCTCTGAGACTGATGGACGGAGTTTATAATAACAAAAATCTAGGTCTTATGATGGCAACAGATCCTTGTTACTCAACAAACCTAACCATTTACACATCTTTGATGATACCTGCTTTGAAGTCAATGAAAACCTGGACAAGGCTTCCTAGAGGGGCGAGAAAGCAAGGTAAAACCAAATTTAAAAGTGCCGTATGTGCAGCAAGGGAAAAATAAAATATATCTACTAGTTAATGGGTAATATTCTCTCCAAATGTTGTTGTAGATGTTGTTCAAGAATTAGTAAAGAGCTTAGACGCGACAGAGAAGTAGAAGTTATATACAAAGAAATCACACAAGATCCGATGGGGTATTATGAGGAGGACATAGTATAAAAAATTGAAGAAAATTTAAAATTTTTTATATAAGTACAAACCCCACTATCTACAGAAAGAGACTATTTAATAAAGACCCTAATCATGGACATCGCCGCTTGTACTCCAGTGAAGAGATCAAAAATTGTATTTCAATCATATGAAAAAAAGACAACTTTATGTGATAAAATTTCAAATGCTTTGTTAATGTTTACTCCAAATGGAAGTCCATCGCCTGACGATGAAAAAGATTATACAACAGTGAAGATTAAAAATACATCAAAAGAACAAGGAATTCAATGTAACATTGATTCAACGGCAGAAAGTTGGGGTCAATATGTTTGCATTGACAAGAAATATTAATCATGTCTATTATAAGGACAATCGAAACATATATTAGCTGATTCGCCACAGCAATTAACATTACTTTTTTTAAAATTTAAATTAACAATTGACTCAGTACTTACAATTGCTGATTTAGGATAATCCGCTTTTTTTGGACTTTCGGTACCAATATAACCAACTGGTTTAACACTCTCAAACCGATCTAAAATAGCCGGTAATTTTCTATCATGTAATTTACGAGTAGAAATATAACGAAAAGCTCTAAATCTTACTGACATTTATATATTTGAATATAAAAAATTGATTATAAAAACAATAAAAAAGTAAAAGAAAAACGATGACAAGTATACTAGAACAAAAGGCAAAAACAAAAGAACAGTTGAATAGCATTGAAAGGCCGCTATCAGCCTATCAATACTATACAAAAGCTATGCGAGAAAAATGGGGAAATATGAGCGAAGTAGAAAAACAAATCTACTCAAAACAAGCGGAAAAAGACAAAAATAGATATCAAACTGAGAAGAAAGTCATAGAAGAATCATTGGAAGAAGAAATCAAGAAAAGAAAAATTTACCTATTGCGTAGTTATGGACGGGTTTCATGCATAGGACTTGATAATGGATTTACGAGCTTTCAAGTAGTTGGACCTGTAAAATCATTAGAATTATTTACTGAAAAAGAGAAAACAAAACTAATGGCAAAAGGAATTCCAGAAGAAAAAATAGGCAAATACAAATCAGTCGAAGGAAAGCAATTTAACTGGCGAGCGGCGAAAAAATGGGGCGTAAAAGTCTACGGAGGGAACAAAAATAACAGTGACACATGGTGGGGTATTAGAGAAAACTATGAAGGAGAAACCGGAAATTTTACAACTTACAATAACTATAAAGGAGAAGTATGGACAGAACACTACTAACCAATTGTTACTTAAAAATAAGAACTAAAAAAAAAGTTAAAGTTAATTAAGTAATAAATTATAAATGCGAATATTGGTAACAGGAGGAAACGGAATGGTAGGATCTCATATAAAAGATCTTGTAGAAAAAGCGAAAAGAAAAGATGAAACGATGACAGAAGAGGAACAAAGTTTATTGAACGAGCATGAATTTAAATTTTTAACACGAGATGACTGCGAGCTAACTAGTAGAATGTCAGTATTACACTATTTTTCAGGTAATAAAAACTATGATTGTATAATACACTTAGCCGCTTGCGTGGGAGGACTATTTATGAATATGAATAATGGCATCAAAATGTTCAGTGATAATATTAAAATAAATGAAAACATATTGGAAGCAAGTCATAGATATGGTATTAAACGCGGTATTTTTTGTTTATCATCGTGTATTTATCCACAATACCCATATGAATTTCCTATGAATGAAAAACAAATACACTTTGGTCCGCCGCACCCATCAAATGAGGGATATGCTTATGCTAAACGGATGTTAGAACTTCAATGTAGACAATATAATAAAGCGTATAATACGGAGTATATATGCGTAGTACCAGTAAATTTATATGGGGAATATGATAATTTTAGTTTGGAAGATGGGCACGTAATTCCAGCTTTAATGCATCGATTTCATAATACCTTGCTTAAAAATAAAGAAAACGATACAACTGAAAAACACATAGCTTATGGAACCGGTAGACCATTAAGACAATTCCTATATGCAGGAGATTTTGCAAAAATAATATGTAAACTTCTCTTAGATGGTAAATATGAATCCACAGAGCCAGTAATTTGTTGCAAAGACGAACTGACAATCCGTACGATGATATATAGTCTTGCAAAGGCAATGAACATTGAAAATCACGACATTATATTTGACACCTCAAAAGGCGATGGATGTATGCGAAAGACGGTGGACAATTCAAAATTACAGACATTATATCCTAATTTTAAATTTAAATCTCTCCAAAATGGGTTGGAAACCACTTACAAATGGTTCAAAGAAAATTACGAACATATCAGAAAATAATTATTCAGACTGTATACCAATTACAGCACAATCTAACCTAGCACCGGCGTGTCCAGTGATAAGAGAATCGGGGAACCCACCTTTTCCTAAGTCATCAGGATCAGCATGTACAACAATGGACCTACCAAATATACTATTTTTTCCGTAAAGTGTCATTTTGTTAACAGCGAAATGAAATTTTGCAATACCTTTTTTATTTGCAGTAACGTTACCTAAATCGCCCGCGTGACTATTAGAATCGTTTCTTCCTCCGTGTACCTTTTTAGTAGGATTAAAATGCCCTCCACATTTAGTACAGTCTGTTTTTAACAGATTGCCATACTTATGTACGTGAAAACCATGTTTACCTGGAGATAGATTACTAATATTACCATTGATTTTTAGAGGACTTCCAGGGCTATCCTGAATAAATGTTACATAACCGCTAAGTTTATTTTGAAAAACAGCAATTCCTTTCATTTATATTATATGATAAAAAGTTATTGAAAAATTGAACTGAAATGAATCTGATATACTATCAGACACACAATAACAATACTAAGAACTACAACAAGACACAGTAAGACCACAATAAGAACAATAAAATGGCAACAACACACAATAACATAATGGCAAATCAACCATCAATTATGCTGTCAGCCAAACAAATAGGCAAACTTCACGCTATTACGGGAACAGAAGCAACACGGACAATAACGTCAAAAGAAATTATGAAACTAGCAGGAGAATGTATCAAGCTTAGAAAATATAAAGAAAAAATGGATGCTTTAAAACAAAAAGCGGAAACGAGATTAAAGCAAAAAGAAGTACCAGAAATGAAAGAAAGATGTCAAGATCAGGGAATGCAACAAAATATCGCCGACTTTGAGAAGATAGTACGGGCATCGATTGATGTTTATGCTGCTTTTCCATTTTCAGGAAAAGAGCATCACTACCAGGCAGCACTTGAAGAAGAACTAAGAGAGTTAGGAGAATCGGTATATCAAGAGGTGGCAGTAATGATGAACTATAGAAAACGAAATGGAGAAACAATGCAATTGCCGCATGATATCAGAGGACGAGAGGATTTACTGTTACCTAAAAAGCATATGATTTTGGAGCTAAAGCAAACAGGAAAGCTGACAGACAAAGAATTCAATCAAATATGTAGATATATGGAAGAAAGGCGTCAGCATTACACGTGGGGCAATAAAACAACAGGTATGCTAATAAATTTTGGAGACAATGAATTGGAGTGTTGGGCTCTATATTATGCAATTCCTGAGGGGTCTATTAGAAACCCTTCGCATCTTCAAACGCCTAGATTAACACGCGTATTATTGTATAAAGAAGAACGACCTCCTATTTCAACATTTGTTGATTCATTTGTTCATTTGATTAATAAGTCGTAAAAATGACCACATAATAAAATTAAAATAATATAATGTTGAAGGATCTGAATCTGGGAGTTCTTTTAAAGAATCTTGATAAAACTAATTTTTCATTTGATTTGGATTTGGTATTAGAGGGAGGTTGTATGAATGGGGCATATGAAATTGGAGGATTAATACTTGTAAAAGAGCTTGAAAAATTAAGCTATTTTAAAATAAAAAGGATATCTGGTGCAAGCGTGGGAGCTTACGCCGGGTTACTGTATCTTATAGACAAGTTGCATGTATATGTCGAAGAGTATGAAATAATGAAGGAAGGATTCAGAGAAACATTAACATTAGAAAAGTTAGAGCAACAATTAAGAAAGCTGGTTTTCAATCTATCAGATAAACAATTCAAATCTCTCCAAAAGAAAAAATTATATGTAAGATTTTATGATATTAATACTAAAGAGTGTATTTTAAAAAACAAATATAAAAATAGAGAAGATTTAATAGAAACAATTTTAAAATCCTGTCATATGCCTTTTTTAATAAACGGAAAAATGTTTTATGAGAAAGATAATAAGCAGTATATAGATGGAGGAATGCCGTATATATTTAAAGATTATGAAATGAAACAAAAGCGTAAAACTTTATATATGACATTGACTAGATATGATAAGATCAAAAGTATTTTAAATGTAAGTAATGAGAAAACAATACATGGAAGAATATTAGAAGGGATTATTGATGCATATAATTTTTTTCTTAAAAAAAGAACCACAGATATGTGTAGTTATGTAGAAGAGTGGGGTATACCAGAAACACTGAGATATGCAACGTTTAGTTTTGCATATAAAATATTGGTTTATGTGATTTATATACTATATAAAATCCATGAATATATATTTCCATTTATAAGTAAAACATCAATATATAAACAATTTTCGCCGTTATCCCAAAGGATATATAAAAAAGCAGTAATTTACCTAGTTTTTAACTAAAGTGGCGATTAAAGGATAGTGATCAGAGTACTGAGTGATATCAAAATAATCCACTTCAACATCAAAATTTATATCGTGTGTAAGGTTAATTATATGATCTAAAATTTGACCATTATCACACGTAATCCGCTTATTATTAACAGATGTATTTGTAAATATATGCGGATATTCTATATTTAAATCTCCAATTAAAAAGGTTTTGGAATTAAAAACCTTATTGGAGAGAATTTTGTTTAGTTGTAGACACGATATAGCATAATCATCCGATTGTAAATGGGTAGTAATAAAATTAGTATCACCAATAGAAAAAAATAAGGCACCTTTTGATGCGAAACCATCTGGCAAAGTAGTTTTATGAAAAGGAGTAAATTGTTTAAATGTAATTGGATACCGAGATAAAACTAAAAGCCCAGAATTTTCTCCTACTATGAATCTATTAGCTAATGAGCCAGTTAAAAAGAAAGGGTATTTTTTTTTAATTTCTTGATTAAAAACTAAAGAGTCGATGGTAGATATTTCAAATACTTCTTGTAAACAGATAACATCACTTTCTGATTTGATAATGTATTTTATTATATTAGAAACTTTATCTCTTTTATAACAATGCCAAAAAAGTTGTTGTATATTCCATGAAGTAATTTTATTAATGACGGGCAAATTAAAACTTTTACAGACAGATTTTTGTGTGGTATCATAAACAGGATCACATATATAGTTTAAAGTATTGGGTATTTTATATAAACTAAATAAGCCGTTACTAGATAAACAATTATGATAGTATGATTGATTGCATTTTATAAGTTGTTTAAATTTATATAGTACAGCAAGCATTGATAAATACTAGGAAAAAAGAAAATTAAAAAAAACTCATATATATATGTCGAAGGTAGAAACATGTGCAATATGTCAGGAAGTAATTGACATTAGTAAGAGTGTATTAACAAGTTGTAATCATCGATTTCACTCAGAATGTTTTTTTAAATGGCTAAAAAAGAAACCGAATTGTCCTATGTGTAGAACTGTATTTCGGGAACCAAATAATTATGAGATAGAACAAGAAAGAGAAATACTTTATAATTTAAGAATGAGTATAGATGAACATGAAGAGTTATTAGAAGAAATTAAAGGTAATTGTTTTGATGAGAGTGTAAAACATACATTACTATTAAATGCCTGTACTGAATTATCTGCGGAGGAAGAACTAAGAAAAATAGAAGTGCTTACATTACAAAATGAAATAAATAAACTAAATTCAAATTATAACAATATAGTGCAAAGGCGAAGACAAGAATTAGTGAATTTAGAGCAAATATTATTACGACAACAACATGCAGTGTTAGCAAGGAGAAGGATGGGTCGTATGAGATTTTAACCTATTAAAAAATGACTTAAAGAAAAAGCGTGATAGTATGATGCGAAGGAAAGATTACTCACATACTACAATTTTGTGAGCAAAGATGCTCTGGTAGCTCAGTAGGTTAGAGCGCGCGACTGTTAATCGCGAGGTCATAGGTTCGATCCCTATCCGGAGCGTTGATCAATTGTTGATCAAAACCGCCTATTTAGCTCAGTCGGTAGAGCGCAGGGCTTTTAACCTTGTGGTCGTGGGTTCGATCCCCACAGTAGGCATTTGTACCCCCAAAGGTACAAACTTATAAGTCAAAAAATTGAAGCAAGAAATATAGATGTAATGTAAATCATTACGACCACGATATAGTACTCACAAAGATTTAAACAAAGATGAACAACCAGCAAATTGCAAAACTATTGATGGAGGGACTTGACGACAAGGACAAATGGGGATATGGTTTTCGTAGGATCAGTGTTCACGCCACAAATTTGAAGAATTATCCCTATACATTTACAGCTTTTGGCTACAAAGATCAGGAGGGAAAAATGTTTCTGGGGCTAAGAGCAAACGTGGATCAATGTAGTCCTATGGAAATGAAAGAGTGGAATCATGGAACAGACATCAAAACAGTGTGGTCAGAATTAATGGGAACTTTAATATCAAAAACTCTACCGAAGAAAGCTAAAAATATGGCAACTAGCGTTTAAACGCTACCCCGTCTTCTTACAGCAAATTTAATTTCCACTATAAGGACGAGGCCGCAGGATCGAAACCTGCCCAAAGTGTAATGCTTTGGTAGCTCAGGGGAAGAGCGCGTATTATGAAGACAGCAAAGCCAATTACAAACTATAAGCGGCGTGGCGCAGAGGTTAGCGTGCTCGGCTCATAACCGGGAGGTCAGTGGTTCGATCCCACTCGCCGCTATTAATACCTTAAATATAAAATTATATTCAACCATTGCCTACTTCCCGTAGCCAGGTCGATCGGGGTGGATTCAAGATCCACTGGGCGGAAGCCCCACGTCAGTTCAAATCTGACAGTAGGCATATATTATAAAATTTTTTTACACTATATAATTACTAATTGTTTTCTCACAGCAAAAATGTTGATTTGCCCGAGTGGTCTAAGGGGACAGGTTTAGGCCCTGTTATGTTCGCATGCGCGGGTTCAAATCCCGCAGTCAACAACTATTAACTGGAGAACATGGCGTAATCAGTCGCATAGTATGACTCCTACTGTCCTCCATTTAATTTTATTAATTATATATTAAAATTAAAAAACTATTTTATTATATCAAATATATGAATATAGTTTCATATCAAAGTATTAAAAACGAAAAAGATAAAATAGAGTGTCCTATTTGTCTAGAAATCAAAGACTTAAAACAGTCCATAACAAGCGATTGTAAACATAGCTGGTGTAAAGATTGTAATAAATTAATTGAGAATAACATGTGTCCTATATGTCGTAATAAGCAATTGGGATTTACAGTATTTGGCCATTGGGAAGAAATTGAAAATAAGGAGTTTAAATGGGTAACATTAGAACAAAGAATGTTAAAAGAAAAGAAAGAAGCAGAACGTAAATTACGAACAAAAGAATATAGACGACAACAAAGACAGGAACTTGCAGAATTGATGGCAAGCGCAACCTTTAATTTGTCATTGACACATGCTGTTTAAACCCAGTCCGTTAGCTCAGTCGGTAGAGCGTAGGTCTAATAAACCTAAGGTCAACGGTTCGATCCCGTTACGGACTATTGCATGAACACTTAATTAAATCAATATAAACATTAAACCAAATAATTTTTTATATGGATCAACCTTTAGTCGGGACAAGAGAAACTAATTATCGTTTTTTTTATGGTGCGAGTGGTGCTGCAATCATCAGTTGTATTATCTTATTTATCGTTACAGGATATACAGCATATACCGCGACACACGTAAATCATCTAATGAATGAAATGAATGAAGTCGTAGATGATATTAGAATTATTTTACCAGATATAAAAAAATCAATCGAAATGTTAGGCGCGATTTGCAAACATGAAAATTTTACAAAGTCGTATGGAAATGTTTGTGGAATAGAAAATTGAAAAAAAAAAGTATAATAATAGTAGTATCAGTATTACTATCATTATGCCTAAAATCGCGTGGGCCCGCAAAGCGTTTAATGCTTACAATGCTATCAAAAAAGGAGACAATGTTTATGACACTGAACATAAACTAATTGGTACCGCCAATGGGGTATTAGCGAGAGCAACTGCTACATCTGATGGTTCGGTAAATCTAACGAATAACAAGTGGATATCGGGTAAAGTAGAAAAGATTCAAACGAACAGTGAAACCACAGATTGGAAGACTTTTCCTGACTGTCAAATTTCATAAAAAAATTTATCTAGATTCTATATATATATGCCTTTCAAACCAGTTATAAATCTAAGAGCAACCACTATAGCAAAAGCCTTTATTTTAAATGCAGTTGTATTAGCCATTATTGCTGCGTGTTCTATTGAATTGCGTAACTATTTGGATGTCAGAAAAGAAACAAAAGGTCTTACAAGATTTCAAAAGATGGGAATTACCATGGTAGGAACCTTTATAATAGGAATTTTTGTTTATGTTATGGCTAGATTACTATTAGGATTTGGAGAAGGTTTATTAGCTAATCCACCATTTTCTAAAAAACTTATTTAATTTAAGTAATTTCTTACATTAGTATATAATGCAAGGAATTATACTATTAGTATTATCTTTTATAACTAGTTTGATACTTTCAAAAACAACCAATTTGAAACCACTTACAAATTATAATGATAAATTCGAATATATCCCCATTTTAACATCGAATATACTTGCTGATATTTTAATTGTTTTTATTACCTTTTCCGGTGTCCTAGGAACAAATACAAATTCATGGGATATTTTAACTAAATGGTACAAAAAATATAGACTAAGCGCGATGATTGCGGATATTTTAATTGGAGTAATTTATTTACTTATTGCACGCTATGTAGCTTTTAAAAGTAAAATTAAATTTAATTTATTTACCTTCTCAATTTTAGCAGTATTTATTCAACTTATTTTTGACTCTTTGTTTTATCTATTTTTCATGGCAGTACCAAAAAATACAAACCATATGTTAGATTTATTTAAAAAATGGGCTCGTTTCGCAAAATTAGATGCATTGTGGGGAGATAGTATTTTGGTAATAGTAGGAGTTATAGTATCCGCATTTTTAAATGCACAATCATTTGATTTTAATATGATAGTTTTAATTTTATCGTGTTACTTAATCCCTTACATAATATACAAAAAAGATTAAATAATATTTTAAAGATAACGCTTAAACATAAGGTACTATTTTTCTATAGATAAAAACAGACAAAGAAAATAAAACAGCGCCCCATAAGGTATCAATAACAACTGTCTTGTAAAGCCAATTTTTTAATATAGCTTTATTAGTTGTTTCATATACACCATAAACAAATAAGCCTAAAAGCGCGCATTCCATGATAGATATATTTTTCTGGATAGCAAAATAAAAGATACCAGTTGTTAAAAACAAGTAGCAAAGAAATGTAGCAAATAAATTAAGTTTAATTTTTTCACCCTGAATGGCTTTAATTTGCATATTAAAATATTTAGATACAGAATTCAAATAAATGTAATCGGTAGCAAGAAAAATCAAAGAAAACAAAATATAATTTTTAAGCATTTAATTAATAGTTAGATTTTTTTTACGCACCTTTGGTCTAGTTGGTAATGACGCTCCCTTTACACGGGAGAGGACGCGCGTTCGATTCGCGCAAGGTGTAAC
>JAAHTH010000035.1_pt1 | contig 13278 bp, 17 predicted proteins | sample 6116091 | NCBI WGS metagenome assembly JAAHTH01 (sample SAMN13939990, study PRJNA603662) | sponge metagenome | isolation source: marine sponge | host: Mycale hentscheli | place: New Zealand | collected 2006
CATTCCTGTAATGGACATGTCTGGTTTAGAAGCAAAGATAGATAACATTCCTGTAGTGGACATGTCTGGTTTAGAAGCAAAGATAGATAACATTCCTGTAATGGACATGTCTGGTTTAGAAGCAAAGATAGATAATGTAAATACAATCTTAGAACACAAGACATTGTCTAATTTAAGCAATTCTTCTTTAACTATAAGATATAATATTAATGTGTTAGATGATGTTTCTGTTAATAATCTCGAAAATTCATTGGAGACCGCTATCACCAATTTGTCAATATAATTTATTTATAGATTTTTATAATATGATTCATCTTATATAGTGTATAATAATGAAAATATTAATAACAGGGTCATCTGGATTTTTAGGTACAAACTTACGAGCTGAATTAGAAAATAGGAATCACATAGTTGTTGGTTATGATTACGTAGATGGATATGATATAAGAGATAAAGAGAAATTTAATTGGGTTGTTTCCGAATATAAACCTGATATATGTATTCATTTGGCTGCAATAGCTAACCTAAATTATTATGATGATGATGAAAAATTAGGGGGTGATATAAACATAACTGGAACAACCAATATTTTGGATATATGTGAAAAAAATAAAATACGTGTTATATTCGCTAGTACATGCTGCTGCTATGGGGATAATAAATTGGATGTTTCATATGAAACATCAGAAGTATGTCCCACTGAACCATATTCTAAGAGTAAAAGGACTAGTGAATTAATGATATTAGAAAGAAATAAACAACTTCCTTATCATTTGAAAACTGTTATTTGTAGATTAGCTACATTTTACGGTAGTAAATATTGTAGAAGAGCTTTGGCAAAAGCATTATTTATGGAAAAAATTTATAACGAGATACCGATTGAAATACATGGAAACGGGAAACAAACGAGAACATATACTCACGTACATGATATGTGTACTGGATTCGCGTCTATAGTTGATAATATAAGTCAGGTGGATTATAACATAATAAATATATCACAAGAAACGCCTATTTCGGTTTTAGATATTATTAGAGAATGCAAGAAGCAAACAGGAAAAACTCCCATCATCAAGCTCATTGATGACAGATCATCTCAGTTTGTTCAGGGTCGCATAGATAATACGAGACTACGAAATTTAGGATGGGTCCCCAAATACGATTTTTCCAGTGGTATGGCGGAATTATTTGAATCGTTCAAAAATAATAATTATGAATGGATTTTATAAAATATATGTATAATTATACTATGGAGCCTAATAAAAAAATAAAACCTATAAAAAAACATATATGTTTATGTGATAAAAAATGTAATGTATGTATAAAAACACATATTGATGTTATAATTAAAAAATCAGTATATGGAAAATTTTATTCTAAATTGTAATTTTTATAAAAATCTATAACGCCTTTACATTCCATCTCAATTCTATTAAGTGATATTTTTGAAATATCTTTGTAATTGTTTATAATAACTTCCGAAATTAATATATTTGGGTGGATAACAGGATTATCACTATAGTAATAAGTTAATATTCTATTAAAGTGATAAAAATTAGATAAAAACCCTATTTCATATTTTTTATTATTTAAAAATTTTTTAATAGCAATTATATTACCTAGTGTATTAGGTTTGGACATTATGTGTAATATTTTTTTTCTGTTAATTCCGTTATTAGTTAATTTTTTTTTCATATCAATTATTTTTGTTGAGTTACCACATACTAAAACTATATATTCATATTCTTCATGGCATTTAATTACGGAGTTGAGTCTTGTTTCGCCACCCAAATAACATTCTTTATTTTTTATGATATCACAATATCTAAATTTATTATTGGTAGAATTACCAGGAGAAAATACAAATAAATATTTTTTCATTGTATGTATATATATTATATTATATAACATGACTAAATTTACTTATCTATGTGAGTATTCCAATCACGGGGTTCCTAATAAATTAAATATTGACCATTCATTTAATAATATACAAGAAAATGTTAGCAATGAATTGTTATCCGAAATTAATACTAATTTACCAGGTGGTGTAACTGTATTAAATAAACATCCCGAATGGATAAGAAAATCAGATATTTACACATCTGATAATTGTACTATAAATTTAACATTTGTATCGGAAGGTGCTGGTTATAAAAATGCATTAGGTTACTATGTTTATGATAAAAAAACACCACCTAATCGATTTTCAGATGTAGGTGAAATTTTTATAATTTTTCCTAATGCATCTCTTAACAACAAAGGTGGTAAATTAAATGCGGGTGATACCATGGAATTAGTTTATTCGGCAACAACAACTAGCTCAGGTGGTAAAAATTTTGTTGATGTCGCAAATTATATTTTTCCTTCCGGTAAAGGCATTGGATTTGTATGCTTTTCGAATGGGTGGAAATTAAATGGAACCAATAATGCATATGTCAATGTTAATAGATTCATGTATTCATCTGACCCATCTCTTAATCCAGAAAGTAGTGTTGACAAAAAGCATCATGCAATTAATTTTCAATCAAGTGTAGAGAATGATAAAATTATATATGGATTCGAGGATTTAAGAAGAGATCATTATTCAGATAATGATTTTAATGATTTATTATTTTACATTAAACCTTCGCCTATAAATGCTATAGAAAGGTACAGTATAAACTCTTTAGAAAAACAGGTATACGATGGATATGTCTTATGCGAAGATATTAGATCTGGTAAGGGAGATTTTGATTATAACGATTTAACATTACACTATTCTGTAATTGAGAAAATGTTAGAAAATGGTAATATACAATCTATTAGAATAAAATTACAAGGTTTATACAGAGGAGCAAGTCTTAATCATATATTTGGTATAATTATACCAAATATAAAAACTTTAACAAACTGTAAAATTTATAGAGAAACATATATATATGCAACAGATACAACTAAACGAGAATGCCTAACAAAACAAATAATCGGGCAAGGTACAGATAAAGTTCCTATTATAGAAAACACGAAATCATTTTTGCCACCGGGTGATAGTATTTTCACTAATACAGTAAACAACAACAACGAGGTAATTCCATCTTATTCTATTTTGAAAATAATATTCGGTCCAGATGGAATTGATAGGAGTGCAATAAATTCAACATCATTCCCATATAGATTTTATCTAGATGTGTTCAGAGAAGTAGATGATGAATATGAGATACTTAAATATACTATATATTCCAACGAAACCTATGATTCATCAATTAAATTACAAAATTTGGGAATACCAAAAAAGAAAAAAATAATAATATTACCTGATACACATTCTTTCAGAATACCTTTCGAAAAACGTAGTTTGAAAGCAGCATACCCAAGGTTTATAAAACATTTACAAAATGAGTCAGTTTACAGTTCTTGGTACAGTGAAAATGTTGCAAGAACTGAGTTTTTAAGAGATGAGATAAAGCATGATGATGTACATGTGTACATAAATATTGTCAATGATAATGAAATAGAACCAATAACTAAGGTTGGTGATAATATGATAATTATGCAACCAACTAAATTTAAAGATGATTTTTCATTCACAGAACAATCTATGTCTGATCTATTGGATGAAAATAAAATGAATACAAGTAATATAATGGACTGGGATAATATTTCCACTACTGAAATGATAGATAAGATAGCAACATTGATAAAAAAATTCTCTAATCCGTATATTAAAAAAAGAGGGTCTTATAAATACGGCGTTTTATTTGGACAAGATAGGTATTATTATGTTGGTTTAACATCTACCCAAACTAATTCAGGGAGACTAATTCATGAAACTAAAGTAGGTTCTGAAGAAACATTAGAATTGCTATCATGGACCGGTAACAGAGATTATGTTTTATGTAGACAATCTATTTAATAATATATTTAAAAAAACAGTTCAATTTTTGTAATTATATAACTCGTTATCAACATGTCTCCTAAAAAGAATATGAATGGTGAAATTGTCGGGAGTTTTGCCGACAAAGAAATGAGGGTTATCGGGATTAAATCATTTGAAAAAAATAAGGAACACGCGACCAATTTAATGATTCCGGCATGCCGGAATTATCTCGCCAAACGCAACTACATGGACGCAAAAATATATTTAGGTGATTGTAGCGACCATTCCCGGATTCCAAATAACTTATATACTAAATTGGGCATGTCGTACGACGATGCAACAGGTCCTGAAATGACAGGAAGTGTTCAACATATTGCGGGACTTCCTATTTCATTGTCAAAAAGTTTAACTATTACTCGTTTGACATATCCCGATTAATCCGGAACAATCATAATGGTGGTATCATATTTTTTTTTAAATTTGAATAACTAATTATAAATAACTATACCGAACCGAAATAATGGACGAAATATCTACATTGATTGCACATAATTTATGTAAATCAAAATCATTTAAAATATCACAACAGAATTTATCAGACAAGCAAAACGAATTAATAAAAAAACAGGAAGAAATGATAAAAAAGTTAGATGATATAATTAAACCGAAATGTTTGGAATCATTTGTATTATGCAAACCATTTTTGAAATGGGTTGGTGGTAAGACTCAAATAATACATCAAATCCTGGAGTATACACCCGAACATATTTCTGATTATCATGAAATCTTTGTTGGTGGTGGTAGTGTGTTATTGGCACATTTATCATTATTAAAACACAAGAAGATAAACATAACAGGTGCTATTTATGCATATGACATTAATGCAAAATTAATTAATGTGTACAAACAGATACAGACTAATAAAGATGAACTTTTTAAACAAATCCAAGTATATATTACAGCATACGACACATGTCCACATGACAAAGAAAAAAAATACTTAAATAGAAAGCCTAAAAATTTACAAGAATCTTCTTTATCAAAAGAAAATTATTACTATTGGATGCGGGCAAAATTCAACTCAACTAAATTAACAGAACCACAATCGCATGAATCAAAGATTAATGATGCTGCATTGTTTATGGTAATAAATAAAACAACATTCCGTGGTATGTATCGCGAAGGTCCAAATGGATTTAATGTTCCATATGGTAATTATAAAACAACACCTCTTATAATAACAAAACAGCGAATTGATGAAATAAGCAAACTTATTAAAGATGTTGAGTTTATTTGTTGCGATTTTGAGGTTGCTCTAACCAAAATTATACAATCCGCAAAAGCAAACACATATGTTTATTTAGACCCACCGTATGCACCCGAAACATCAACGTCATTTGTTGGTTATAACAAATCTGGATTTGGTATTGATAAACATAAAAAACTATTTGAATTGATAAAAAAGTTTGGTCTTAATAATGCAAAAATATCGTTCTGCATGAGCAATGCAGATGTTAAATTAGTTACAGACAGTTTTAAAGGATATGACATTAAACGAATTACATGTAAGAGGTCTATTAATTCCAAGAAACCACAATCCAAAACAACCGAAGTTATTATTTCGAACTTGTTGAAATAATATTAAATAACTTTTCCAAGTAGTTGACATCACTCCCAAATAATACGGGAATATCATATTTTTTTAAATATTCCATGACCAAATTATATTTAGATTGCTTGAACCAATCGCTTAAAACATATATGTATGTTATCTTGAAATCTGGATACATTACCGTGTACATTTCTTGTTTACAATGTCCGGTTTGTATTTTTTCATCAACTGACCCGCTACCCTGTTGAAATTTTTTCTCTATTATATATATTTTATTGTTTTTTTCATTAATAACAGCTTCGTCTGGTATCATATTCGTAACACAATCTTTAATTTTATATCTTTTGAGATATTTACAAAACCCATTTTTGTGAAATATTTTATATTTGATACTGTTATAACAATATTCATAATATTTATCTGCTTTACCTTTGCCGAATGATACATAATTTTCTAAATTTAATATTTTTGGTAAATATGTTCGTTCTTCGTATGACAATCCGGTTTTGTTTGTATTAGCACCGCCAGCCCCAGTTCCTCTATTCACTATTTTTAATTTATCTAATTTTTTAATTACTTCTATAAACTCGGTATCAATAATTAACATTTTTATAATATATGTCTAAAAAAAATTCATTTTTCATGATATGCCTTAATATATAACTCGTTAACAACATGCCCCCTAAAAAAAATAGGAATAGCGAAATTGTGTTTAAAGATTACCCGGAATTTAGACCAAATTTAACACCACGCGAAATGTTTAAGTTAGGAAGTTTTGGTGGGACGTACTGGCGTCCAATATATTCACAAATAACAAAAAAAAATTATAAAAATCAACATAAAAAATATCCAAAATCATGGTGGGTGGGTATTCCAGACGAACATTTAACAAAATCATGGGATGACTATAATAAAACAATAAATAAATATAATGTTAAAGTCGGAACAACTAAAGAATACTGGGAAGAAAAGGGTTGGATAACTAAACACCATCCGTATGGTTGGGTTCAATGGTATTGTGATTTTTATTTCGGCAAAAGGTGCCCCGACGACGAACGTCAAATAAAAAGATGGGTTAGAACTGCTGGTCCGAAAAGTAGATTTCGGAGAGCATTAATTAATTTAATAAAAAAGAAGAAAACGACATATAACGATTTTACAATAAGTCCAAAGCGAAGACAGACTTTACAACATTGGGGATATAAATTAACTAAAAAAGATTGCGTTTAATTGTTTTACTACAATAATATAATGAATTTGTTATTCAAGGAGGCGTTTGTAGTTGGTATTATTTTGCTATTAGTTAGCATCCCCGTTATGAAAATACAGAATTGTTTGTATCCCAACCCTACACCAACTACATACTATATTTCAACTATTTTAATTGGAATTATAGTTCATTTATTTTGCGAATTTTCAGGAATTAATAAATATTATTGCAAAAATTCATATGCATGTAATAATCTTAGGGGGAAAAATAAAAAAGAATATAATACAAATATACATCCAGCATCTATCTCAGTATAATATCATTACTTTAATGACTTAAATTTCTAAGGGTGTAAAAGTATCTATATTTGTGTAACTGTTTCTTATTTTTTTTGATAAATTCATAATATAATTTATCCCATTTTTCACACCAAATATCTTTTTTATAATTGCTCATTTTTAGTATATAATTACTCGACGAAATATAAGGACGGCGCATTGTCATTCCGCCAGTAACAAAAAATACCATTTCATATACATTTTGTTCCATGACCCATTCATATGAATCACAACTAAATTCCATAAACCATTTAAAACCCTCTTTTGGGCTAACACCAGACAGACTCATATAATTGCCGACCAACATAAGTCTCTGTATGTGATTAAGATATCCTGTTTTAAATCCGGATTTAATGGCATTGTCTACCGGTAAGATACCTATAGTTCCATCATACCATTTAGAACTTAGATTTTTCTTATGTGTTACAAAATATGGTGTTTTTATATACTTGGAGAAATTACAATACGTATACGTATATAATTGATATTCCCTCCAAAATAATTGCCGGATATATCCCTCATATGAATTAACCGGTATTGTATCTTTATATTTGCGAATTTCTTGAATTATTTCTGCAGGATTTATTAAACCTATGTTAATGCTCGTGCTAAGGACCGAATGAAATAAGTAATTGTTGTCGGAACTCATAGAATCCTGATAGTCGCCAAATAATTTAAACTTTTTTTGTATAAAATGCTTAAGCCATTTTTTTGCATCCGAATATGTAATTGGAAAAATAAACTCATTTATATTGGCGGTTCCGTAATTTTGGGAAAAATGTTTATTTATATATTCTGATGCTTCTTTTATATACTTTGAATTTTTATTTTTGTTTGTTGTTGGTAATTTAGGTGGTTTTATAGAAATTGGCATTTTTTTGCGGTTATCTTTATCTTGTGATTTTAGATTTGTTATGATATTTAACTCATTCTTTGACCACATATAAAAAGCATTAAAAAAGAACTTATTCGTTTTCCGGCGATACTTCTCCATTAATTTAGAATCCATTAACATATTTGGTGATTCTATAATGTTTTTTTTACGTATTTTAAAAGTTGTTGCTTTATTAAGTGTTATTAATTTATTAAGTGGATTAAATACTATGAAATCATCCAACAATAACGATTTATTAAATTCGACATATTTAACGTTATATCTATTCTTAATTAAATAATCCTGATAATATTTCATTGAGGAACGATGAAGCATTAATTTTTTTTTGTTAAATTTATATGATGTGAAATAATGAGGATGTTCGTAGATTATTACATTTTTTGTTTTTGTTAAATATTTTTTATCAAATATATGATTTGGTAGAATAAGATATTTTTCCGGCATTATATCTTGGTAATAATGTTATATCTTGGTAATAATGTTATATCTTGTGTCATACCTTTCAAAATAAATACCCTTTAACAAATTTATATGGTCTACCGTATGATAAATAAAAGGAACATTTCCCCGGAGGTATATTTAATTTTTTGCAGTTTTTAAGTGTGTATCGTTTATTGAGATACGAAAATCCATAGTTTAAGTTTGAGTTGTTAATGATTTCTACATATGGTTTTAATAGTTTAAAGTTATGTGTTGCAATTTCATGATGTCCGTTGGTTTCGACTAACATGTCCAGTATAGTTTTATAATTATCCCACACATGTTTCGATTTGCCGTCCATATAAAATCCTTTAACCAAACGAATATGCCCACCCATTGACAGTATTTGCTTAACTAGACTAACTGAATTGTCGTGATATGCTTGAATTGTAATCCCGACATTATTAAATGTTTTAATCAATCCAGTATATAACATTTTATTTTTTTGATTAAATTCAACAGTTTCTGCCGACATCCACACAAATGTATTATGTATTTTTGCAAAGGACAATATTTCTTCATATCTTTTTAACAAATCGCCACTAAGCGAAGATGTTTTAACAGAAATTTTATTTTGTAAATTTTGCGACTGATTTGGTTTAATAAATAGTATCCTTCTTTTTATTTCGTCAACATTTGTATTATTGTTCCCAATTTTATTAACACACACTGATATACCGGATTTATTTATTTTTTCTATATCAGATTCTAAATCACATAAATTTGTATTGTATGAATATAAATATACGATAAGTATTATGATAATGACGATAAAAAACATAATATGTATAATATAAAAATACAATATTATAGTTATAATATATAAATGAAAACTAAGAAATTTAAATCAAAAGAAGAGTGTATCCATCCAGATAATGATACAGCAATAGAAGATAGGGTTGAATTTAATAAATTATATGACGTTTTAGATAAACCAAAGGATTACTACCAAATATTAGAGAAAAATTATATTCCTCCAAAAATTAAGGTGTCGATTAAAAATGCAAATATCAACTACTCAAAATTGGTTGATAATAAAATAAACCATAAAATTTATGAAAAATCTGATTTAAAAGCAATTAAAAACACATTTTTTTATATCTTATTAAAATTTCACGTGGGTCTATTTGTGTCGATCAGAAATAATAAATTACACCAATTTTATTTGATACGAAGTAAATATTTTAAAAACCAATACCCTCATTTACAATTGGATCCGATGTACTATAAAAAATATAACATACAACCATCGCATTACTGGAGAATGATGGGGTGCATGGTTAATTCCATACTTAACCCAGAAGATAGTTCAAAAGTTATATTTGACTTAAATAAACCAAGGAAACGTGGTTTGAGACCACCGGGTTATTATTTCGAAATTAAAGAATGGTTAGATATCACGCTAAAAAATAGGAAGGTATCAGATGTTGATTTTTTCTTGAACTTTTTCGACCAGCTAATATTGACAAATAATCAAACAGAACCACTATTCCACTTTTTTAAGAAGAATAAAGTTCCACTGAAAAAAGAATTTATGTATTTTAATCATTGTCCAATAATGGCAATAGGTCATACAATGGATAGATATTTAGATTTGCCGTTTATATCTTCTGATGATATATCGCGAATCACACAACGTGTGTATCCGGGTATGTGTGTTGGTGCATATATGAAAGTAACGGGTGAAAAAATAAACACTAATTGGAATAAGAAAAAACCAACTGCCATGTTTAGAGGGTCGGCGACCGGGTGTGGTACTACTGTAAAAAACAACCCACGCATACGATTAGCATACTGTGGTAAAAAGTGGAAAAAAGACAATAGATATAATGAAAAGAATAAGATTGATAAAATCCCGTTTTTAGATGTTGGATTAACGACTAAAAAATCTAGTTTTAAAAAACACGAAGACGACAAATATATAGTACATGTAGAAGACATCATAGACACAGATGATTTATCTAAACGAGTTGATTTGGTCGACAGCATGTCACATGCAGAACAGTCTAACTATAAATATATAATAAATGTAGAAGGTTATGTATCTGCATTTAGAACAACATTCTTATTTGGTTTTAATTCAGTTATATTATATGTGAATAGTGACTATAAACCATGGTATTTTTATTATCTCGAAGACTATAAAAATGTAATTTTCATTAATAAAAACCTATCTAATTTAGCAGAGGCAATAGAATGGCTTAAAAAGAATGATGCCGATGCAAAAAAAATAGCTGCTGCTGGATATAAGTTGTACAAAAATTTGTTTTCTAAAAAGGGATTGCTTGATTATACTCAACTGCTCTTAAATAAAATAGGGAATAGAAGTTAATCAACTTTATTTGTTCATAATCCATTTCTTTAACGATCTGGTTGACCGATCGCCCTCATATACAGATACATGTCCGGATGGATATTGTTTGACAATATGGGGGACTGATTTAACACCATACTTATCAGCCATTGCCGGGTGATTGCCTATATCAATCGTTTCTTTTTTATACGGCTGAGGAACTTTGACATGGTCCCAGGCAGATTGCATTTGTACACAATACGGACACTTGGGTCGCATAAACCAATAAACCATAACATCTGAGTCTGATTCGGATTCGGAGTCTGAATCAAGTTTATTACCTATAACTGCGGACACACGTCGTCTGCATTTTCGCCGCACTCGTCTAACACGTTTTCTATTTTTTTCATTATCATTAACGATGCATAAAAGCAGTATTGCAATTATAATTAATTTAGCCGCACACATTATTTAAAAGTTAATTTAGTTATATATATAACAAGACTTTCATTTTAAAAAAAAATGGAATTGTCTATTTATGGTGTGATGAAATCAAATGATCCAAGATTTATTTACAAATATATTAAATCATTTGACGGCGTTTGTCGTTATAGTAATCATTATAATAAATTTATATATTGTGGTATGTTTTTGGCAGGTTCTAGAGCATTAACCGGAAATGGATATATTATCAGTTACAATGGTCCAATACAAATAACTATTGGATTATTCCGAAAAAATAAACCAATTAACACAAAAACATACAAAGTTATACCTAAGTTTTTTAAATTAAACCGACAGTTTAAAGATTATGGGTTTTCTCGATGTTCTGTATACTATGCTCATATCTATGATGACCCAAATAAAATAGCGAAAATATATGTGCATAGATCGTTGCTTATTGATTTAGAATTAATTGATTTAGACTTGAACAAATTGGATATGATTGATTTAGAATTGAGTGAATTTAACATATACAAACATTACCCAATTCGTAATTCAGAAATAGTTGATATTGTACAAGCACTCAATGGTGAAATTCATTATGAGTATGATATAATAAATACAAAAAATAATGATTGGATGGATGACCGCGAAAGAGAGTTGTATTATATATACAAAAAAAAATTATTACAATGAGTTGTATTGTTTTTGTGGGTTGGGTTAAGTTGAGTTGGGTTCTTTAACTTCACCACGAGTTATTCTTGTTGGCAACATAGTTTCAACATCATTTTTAATCTGCTGCAACAAATTTCTACGACGCTGAGCAATCACTTGCTTATTTAATTTAATTATAAGTTCCTCATTGGTCTTTTCGTCAAAGGATTGTTCTTCGTTGGCAACTCTACTTAACATTTCTCGAACAACTTCCGACTTATTGGTTTTGCCATCAACTTTTAATTTTTCCTCTATTTCCTTATGCAAATCTTTAAAATCGCTGAATTCTTTCGTTAGTGTAGTGTATGCATGTTGCCATACACGCTGAGCTTCTATTGTGCTAAAATTAGATTTTTGATAAGCCTCCCATAGATACCGAACATAATCGGCTTGTCTTTTAACCCACTCATCTTCTGAATTTGTCTTGGGTTTTTCAGTAATTGGTCTGCTTTGTCGTTGTTCTTGTTGTAATTTTAACATATTTTGTGTTTTCTTTAAAAATCTCTTAAATGCTTTCATACTAAACTGACCCATACAAATCATATACCTACACACAATTGGAAAATTTGTGTAAAAATCTTTAAACTCGGACTTTTGATATATTTCGATTTTTTTTGAATCTGGCAAAGATACAAAATCGGTGTCATCGCGAACCCTTTTCTTTATATCTTGCCATAACTCAGATGCATTATTAATATGTGCTGTATTTTCGTCAATTACTCCTGTTGTTGTATTTGGCAACTGAGTCGTATTTTTTCTTTGCCGCTTAGATCTAAGTTCGTTTATTTTAGCTTTTGATGGCATCTTATTTATATATTTTTTTATATATTCAAATAATATTTATAATGCAAATGAATTAACCATACTCAATAATGCATCTGGTATAGAATCACTTATTTTAGTTGCACCACCAACATTGTTTCTGCGATTGCCAATTTTTGATTTGGTTTTTTTAGCATCGTCATCACTTATATCACCACCACTTATATCATCAAATACTATGATACCACTATCACCATCACTTATATCATCACCACCACTTATATAACCATCACTTATATCATCACCACCACTTATATCATCAAATACTATGATACCACTATCACCATCACTTATATCATCACCATCACTTATATTACCATCACTTATATCACCACCACTTATATCACCACCACTTATATCACCACCACTTATATCACCATCGAATCTAATACCACCAAATACATCATCGGCGGTATTACCATCATCGAATAATTCATCAATGGATATGAACCCACCACCACCAGTCACATTAGTGTCTTGATATCCAGTGTCGAACCAATATGCATCGATGTCTCTAGGTTTGCCACCAAAAACAGATGATTCCGAATCATTGTCCGACTCAGAACTGGACTCAGAACTGGACTCAGAACTGGACTCAGAACTGGACTCAG
>JAAHTH010000272.1_pt1 | contig 13268 bp, 15 predicted proteins | sample 6116091 | NCBI WGS metagenome assembly JAAHTH01 (sample SAMN13939990, study PRJNA603662) | sponge metagenome | isolation source: marine sponge | host: Mycale hentscheli | place: New Zealand | collected 2006
GTGATTTTACAGAAGAAAACGTTATTTTTAATTATACTTCAACTACTTATGATAGCATAAAACTAACAGTAAATGAAGATGATAGGCAACATGGAATAGAAGGTCAATCAGGCAAGGTTGTTAATAAACCCAATGCAAATCCCGGAGGAGGCACCGCAGGCATATATACTCTAAGTATAGATAACTTCACTATTGAGTGGATAGAGATTGATATGTCCAGCTCTACAAGTACCCATATTGTCGTACAGACTGGCTCAACGAATACTCAAAATAAAATTAACGCAACTATACAACATCTGTTAATCCACTCTTTTGGAACCAACCAAACGTCAGACCCATGTAATGGAATACTACTTAGAGGAGGAAGTGGAGGATATCAACATGTTTTTAATTGTATATTATATGATTTTCAAGAAAGTGATGACCATGTAACAGCATTCAATTTCAACCCAACTCTCGCTACGGTAAAATGTTATAATAATACGTCCTACGACATGACGGTCACAACTAGAACTGACAAATATGCGAGTGGTTATTTTTGGGGAACTGGTGGCACAATTAATATAAAAAATTGTATTGCTATAGATTCTGAAAACACTGCTGGAGGAGGCACATCAGCGACCAGTGTAGATTTTCGCAGAGGAGGTGGGTCAGATGATTGCGACTTTTGTTTATCTAGCGACTCAACAGCAGACACATATGGAACAAATGCACAGACTAGTAAAACCGCAGCAAATACTTTTGAGGCGGGCTATCCAGTAAGTGGTTTATTTATAAAAAGTGACTCTGATGCGGCTGGTAATGGTACAGACTTATCGTCAGAAGCAAACATAGATATAACTGAGTTCGATAGAAATAGTGTAGATGTAGATTGGGATATTGGGGCGCATCAAGTAACGAGAGCTGCATCGTCTACGGCAAATCCAGCATTTATTATATTTTTAGATACTTAGGAGGTTCGCAATGTTAGGTTTTCATAGTATATCAGAATTACCTATATCAGATGTTCAGTTTACTGCATTTGAAGTAGCAAGAAAAGCAAAGATAGAAACTTGGACTCTTAAGGCCTCTAACACCAATTGGGTTTTACCTCCAGAGGATGACTCTGTAAATAAGCCTCCAACAAGATGGAGCACAAATAGCTCGGAAACGACTTGGACTGCTTAGATTACGGTGTATAATTTATTAGAGACTATTTTTTAAGGAGAATTTAATGTCATCGGCTAGCGAAAGACTTTGTAAACAACCATCAGAGAATAGAAAATTTTCTATTGAATTTAATAATTTGTTGGCTACAAGTGAAACAGTTACGTCTATTTCTTCCATATCCTCTGAAAAAATAGATGGCACAACTACAGATTTAACGATTGCAACTACTGGTATAGAGAGTTCTGCTACAAGTAGTAAAAACAGCTTAATAACGTTTTGGATTTCTGGAGGTACAACTGGCAATAATTATAGAATTGAGGCCATTGTCGGAACTTCAGAATCAGCGACAGTAGAAGGTGATGGTATACTTTACGTATCAGATAGGTAATAAATATGAGTTGGCAGAATACAAGTTTAATTATGTTAAGAACCATGCTGAATGATGCTGGTTGTGATGGAACGAATACTTACACGAATAGTAGATTAGAAGATCTATTAATTACAAGTGCTTACTTTTTGCCTATTGATATTAATTTCAGTAGCGATTATGTAGTTGATGTTGGAGCATATACAGTGACTCCTAGCCCTGATGATCAAGCAGACGGAAAAGATTTTATTTCTTTTATGGTTCTTAAAGCTGCATGTATGGCAGATGAGGGAGCATTTAGGAATGCCGCTCTTGTTCAGGGAATATCTGCTAGACTAGGTCCAGCAGCACTTCAAACAGCGGGTTATGGAGGCCAACTTTCTGTACTATTAAATGAAGGTCCTTGCAAGGCCTACGAAACATATAAGTATGAATATAACTTTGGTTATGAAGGTAAGAAGATTATTCGCGCTGTAATGAGTCCATTCGCATCTAATGATTTTATACCAACAGACGATTCTGGTGAAAGAGTAAGATATCCAGAAAACGATTCAAGACTTTAATTTAGGAGACTTTAAAAATGTCAGATATATTATCACAGCCAAAAGGTGCTGCGACAGAACACAAAGAAGGCACAATTCTTGTGAATGGGCCTGAAGGTGCTGGTAGCGGTGTGCTTGGCGATAACTATACTATTGATACTTATGTTAGTAACTTGCCTGCTACAGGTACAGTTATTACTAAATATACTAATAGATTTGATTTTGGAGGCAAATAATAATGCCAGTCAATAATTTTGCAACAGGTAGCAAGAACGACGTTGGAACTACTCGTTCACAAATCGGAAGCACTTCCGAAGTTGCTAAAAAAGGTATTCAAGTTGTAGCTGATCCAAATAATACTGTTGTTGTATATATCGGAGATGATACAGTGACTGCAGGAACATCTGCAGCAACAACAGATGGATATCCTCTTCAAGCAGGAGATACGGTTGTTATTCCTATTTTTCATGCAAGTGAAGTATATGCAATAACTTCTAGTTCAACAGCAACTATTCATTTTATGTTAATTTAGAAACTGTGTAATGGAATTAATAGTAAAGATAAATTCAAATCCGGGAGATACTTCCTATAAGGATGGAGATGTCGTTCAGGCATTTTCAATCGAGCGTATACATAGTTGTCATGCTGCACAAAAGTGTGATATAGCTAATTTTCCTCTTGATTTAACTACAGGATTAAGACAGAATAATTCTTTATTAATGAAATATAAAGAAAAGACTAATCATTACAAATTCGAAAGAGTAACATTAGATACTGTGTTGCGAACTAATCTAATAACCAATGAACAGGATACACTATCGAGATCTTCAAACGAAAATGGTGAATATATAGATGTTCATACATACTTATCCAGAAGATTAAAAAATGCTAAGCATTGTATATTCGGTTCGGCAGGTTCTGAAATTTGGTATGGTCAGTCTAGATCTGATATTGATTTAGATGCTATATGGAATGATATTGAAACTCATACAGACTATTTAAAAGCAGATCATTTTTCTTGGCCTTTCACAGAGGTTGAAAAATCACACTTTGCTTGTATAAATACTTCTGGTCGTAGCTATAATGGAGATTCATTTACTAGGATTGAATTGTCTGGAGATACAGTTCATACTAGGGCGTTACCGGCACTGCAGGATACCCCGGATGAAATACCCGATGACTACTCACCCACCCTGCTAGCAAAAAGAAAATGGTTTGTTCCCTACTGGGATTTATCTAGTCAGCTTGGAAACTCAGTAGACGACTTAAGAAATCCTGATATTTCTTGCGATTGTAGGAAACCAATGGAAGAAAGAGAACATATTGATATTCTAACTTACGATAAAGTTTCAGAAGGTCTCTTATAATGGCAACAGTAACAAAATCAATAGGAACAAATTCAAGGGACTACAGTACAATATCAGCTTGGGAGGCTGATCTTTCTAATGCTGGGATATACTCCTCTGGAGACCAAGCAGTTGGAGAATGTTACAGTGATGGTGTTTTTGATGAGTCCTTTGATATAGATGATACAGGGCCTGCGTTTGGATTGACCTCAATAACACTTAAGGCAAATTCTGCGCACAAGCATGATGGAACTCCTGACTCTGGAGTAAAGATTTCATATACGGGTTCTTTTTCTACTTATTCTCCAATATTCAAAGTGTCTTATGATCAAGGAACATATGGCAGTAACTTGGTGAAAATAGAAGATCTTGAGTTTGCAGATATTACTATATCTACTGACACGAATGTTGCTATAATTGGACTTGGTGTAAGCTGCACTATAATGTCTAGGTGTCTTATTAACAATATAGTTCATGCTGGTGCAGGAAATAAGTCATTCTACGTTTTTGGAACTACTACTGAAAATGGCTCGACTATACAGAATACAATGATATTTAATTGTGGTAAAACAGCTACAGGTTCGAGTTCAAATGGTAGGGTACAGGCTCTTTATTCCCACTCTAGTGCAGTGTACAAAAATTTGACGATACATAATATGTATGATGACACTTCCAGCGCACAATCTTATGGGGCATTTAAGGGAGTGTATACCAATACGATAATAACTGGATGCGGTGTTGATTTTAAACAACAGTCAGGAAGTTCCAGTAATTATAATCTATCTAGCGATTCAACTGCTTTTGGTGCTAACTCAATAACAAATGCAATCCTTTCTAGAATTTATGTTTCAAGGACACAGGGCTCAGAAGATTTACATTTAAAAAATGGTTCGCCTGCACTCAGAAAAGGACAAAATATAGGAACATCAAATGACGTTCAAAAAGATATAGATGGAGTAGACAGAGACACGAGTGGATATATGAACTGGGATATTGGCGCTCATCAATGTGCTAGCTGTTCTATGACAAGTCAGAACAAAGTTTTGCTAAAGAATATGACCTTCAATGGTGGTGATCTTGGTGCATTTAGTGTAACTGGAGATTAATATGTCAACAAATCCGTTTTCAGGTATTATTACTAGTGAATTCAAAACCTTATTCAGTAATGCGATTAAGTCATTATTAGAAGATGCAGCACTTACTGTAGCATGTACACTTTATTTTGGGGTTACTAAATATGAAGACTGCACTAATTGCCTATATGACCCAATTGGCAGGAAGTCATCTAATAGATTCCAAACCGGAGGACCTGTTCCTTTTAGAAATGGTAGTGTTTGTCCTATTTGCTCAGGTAATGGCAAAAAACCAGTTATTAGCACAGAGAATTTAAACTTAGCGGTAATATACAACTATAGGGATTTCCTTGGAGTAGAAACTCCTGTTAATGTACCAGATGGAGTAATTCAAACTATTGCTAAAAAAGAAATAACTCCTAAGCTTTATAGGGCTAAAGAGTTGCAGCCATCTACGAGTATTAAGAATTATGCAGATGCTAGATTTGAAAGAATATCAGACCCACAGCCTGTTGGTTTTGGAAACGATGACTTTGTATTTTGCAACTGGAAAAGAATTAAATAATGTCAATTAACTTTAGAATACAGCTCGAAAGAGGATTTACTCAAAAGTTTGAAAAACAAGTCAGGCTAGAGGTAAGAGATAAGATATTAAAATCTCTACCAAGGACAATAGGGGCTATAGAGAAGAATATAAGAAATTTAGTTACAAGCAGTTTAGAGGCAGCACCAGAGTATCAATCTATTGCTGGAGGAATTTTAAGACATCAGTTTGGATTGTTTGATGGAGCTGCAAGAATTGCAAATATAGTGCAAGCATTTGCTGATGAAATACAGGTAGTCTTTGTTCCGGGATTAGGAGATTTTGGAGGAATAAAGATAGGCATATTAGAGACATCATACTCAAGAGTTCTCTCCTTGCCTGCCGCAGAGTTTGTTACAGAAAAAGGAAAACCTCTGGAATGGTTAAGATGGCTATTGCAAGAGGGAGGAAATAGAATTGTCATTGGTTATTCATTTAAAAATGGAAGCTCACAAAGAAGCAGAACTGGAAATGGAATAATGATTGAAAGACAAGGAAGTGCATGGTCTGTTCCTCCTCAGTTTCAGGGTACAGACGATAACAATTTTGCAACAAGAGCGCTTGAAGATTTAGAAGATAATATCGAAGTAATAGTAAGAAGAGAACTAGCAAGGGTGATATAAAATGACAGTAGAACCTTATACAACTTTTTCTAAAGTATCAAATATTGGAGATACTTTATTTACTTCTGAATTAGAATCTAATCTAAAATGGTATATGGATTGGGGACTTCTAGGAATTGGAGGATGGACTGACATCGATAAGCCAACATCTGGAGCTTTTGGTGGAGATTTTAGCGATCTTAGACCTGTTGAAGATCCTGCATATAATAATGGAGAAGTTTGGGAGAGTGCCAGAAAAGATTGGGTTTGGGAAACCGGAACACTATACTCAGACAAATCAGTAGACTATTCTGCGACACAAATTTCAGGAGTCTATGTTGATGGAGTATTAAAGGGTACAGGAGATGCTAGCTATGGGCATCATTATGATTATCCAAATGGTAGGGTCGTATTTAATAGCGCAATACCTACAACATCTACTGTTGAATTAGAATACAGCTACAGAAATGTTCAGACTTATATTGCTGACCAAGCCCCTTGGTGGGATGAGCTTCAATATGATTCTTTACGAGTTGACGATTCTAGCTACAATGTAGCAGGATCAGGATCTTGGGGTATCTTAGCAAACCACAGGGTCCAAATGCCCGCAATTGTAATCGAATCAGTACCAAGAAGAAGAATGACTCCTTATCAGATGGGTGATACATCTCAGTTCGTTAGACAAGATGTTTTGTTCCATATTATTGCCGAATCTAGATGGTGGAGGAATCAGCTTGTCGATATTGTTTCTTTACAAAAAGATGAGCAGGTATGGCTATATAATAGCAATACTGTAGCTTCTAGCGGGGCGTTCCCCTTAGATTTTAGGGGAATGACCGTCGCTAATCCAAATAACTATGATGATATTGTTACAAATGAAAATTATAGATATTTGCTAGCCAGAATGGTGGACATGAATATAACAGAGATGCAAAGTTATAACTCCAGACTCCATGAGGCAACTGTCAGGACGACTTTTGAGGTCGTGATAGATTAATTTGGTGTATATTAGACTAGATACGGTATCTAACTATATTTTTTCAGGAGAAGTTTAATGGCAAATAATAGAGTATATTACGCTATTCAGCAAGTATCCTTTGGTAAGAACGGTTCAGGCGGCTCTGGTACACGGACTGCTGCTCACGGTGTTCAATCCATTGGTATCACAACAAACTTTAACCTAGAACAAGTATTCGAGCTCGGTCAAGTTTCTATCTACGAAAATGTAGAAGGAACACCAGACGTTGAAGTGACTATGTCTAAAGTTTTAGATGGTTACATTCCACTTTATTGTTTGGCTACTGCAGATCAATCAAACGGACCCTCATTGACTAACAGAGTTGATTCTGATGTAAAAACATTCGTTCAACTTGGTATATGGGATGAAGCGAAGCAATCAGCTGGAGAAGACGCCTCCACCGCTGGTTCCTACGTAGAAATGTCAGGTCTTGTTGTTTCTTCTGTTGGCTATAACTTCCCACTTGATGATAACTTCTCTGAAGATATCACATTAGTCGGTAACTATAAAGTATGGAAGTCTGGGACAGCCAAGAATACTGTTTCTGAAGATTGTGGCGTTCGCTATCATCCAACTGCTACCGCTGGTGCATTTGGTGGTAATAACGATGCTCCGATTGGTTCGGGTGGTGTGAATAGACGTGAAAACATTCAGTTCGCAACGGGAATTGAACAAGTCAACTCAGCTGACTTTACAATTCTTCCAGAAGACATTCCGGGTATTGGTACTTCAGGTACAAAGGGAACTGCACACGTTTCCTCAGTTACAGTTTCTACTGATGTCTCTCGTGAGGATATCTTTGAACTGGGTTCTAAACTACCTTACGCTAAGTCAGTTACATTTCCAGTTGAAGTTACTTGTGATATTGAAGTTACTACATCTAGTGGTGATTTGATTAACGCTTTGGATGATTGTACTGAATCGGCTGTATGTAATACAAAATCTAATCTCAATGAGAGAAGAATTCGTATTGTAACTTGTGAAGGTTTAAGAATTTGGATGGGCCAGAAGAATAAGCTATCTTCCGTTTCATACGGTGGTGGTGATGCTGGTGGTGGAAACGCTACAGTTACTTATTCTTACAGCAATTTCAATGACTTTACTGTAATGCATCTTTCAGATGTAAACGCTAGCGGTGGTGCCACTGACGGTGAAACGTGGTGGGGCAGTCGTGACGATTACGTCGGTACTGGTGTGTATTATTAATCATAATGCATTGGGGTTACAGCAATGTGGCCCCTTTGCTTTATTTTTGTCGGTAGCGATAGCGATAGCCCAAATAAAGACGCGCGGAATGGGCAAGTGAGGTTGCTGACGTTTTAGGATTTCTAGGAATTTTATGGACAGTAGTGAAAAAAGCTTCATAGTAGAAAAGCTTTTGTCTGGTGTTATCTTTTTTAGATTTGATGGACAAATATACAAGATAGTAAGTCCAACTCCAGAGAAAAGAACTCTTGCTGAGTTTCTTGCAAAAGAGGCTGGAGAAGGCTTAAATTATAACCAGCTAATTACAAAAGAACAGCTAAAACAAGTTCTTCACAACAGAGGTATTTGGACTTCTGACGATGATAAAAGGCTGAAAGCAGCCGAAGAAACAACAGAAGAAATACAAATATCTATCTTTAAAAATTTCTATAATACAAAAGCAAAGCAATCACTAAAAAGAAGGCTTGCAGGTGTTAGAAAATCCATAGCAGATGCTATTCAAAAGAAATCTTCTACAGATCATGTAACATTAGAATCATATAAAGACTTTGTTAGAGACAGGTTTGCTGTAGCTCTTTCAATATTTGATCTTAAAGAAAATCAAATTTATGATCCTGATAAGCTGCTATATCAGAGTTCAGCATTACTAGATTTTGCATATGACAGATGGATCGAAGAGTATTCTATAGTTCCACATTTAAGAGAAGTATCAAGAACTAACCCTTGGAAGAGTTACTGGGATTCACAAAAAGACAATCCTATTTTTGATTTTTCGTCAGTCCATCTAAACATTTTCCAAAGAAATCTTGTTTTGTACTCTAAAATGTATGATAATGCAAGACAAAGTCCAGAATGTCCTCCGGACGAAGTTTTTGAAGATGATGATGCATTTGATGGATGGAGCACAATACAAAGAAAAGAGGCTGAGAAAGACAGAGACCAGAGGAATGCAGATAAGATTAGTGGACAAAAGGGAGGTGAAATCTTCATGGTTACTCAAAAAGAAGATGCCGAAAAGATTTATGACTTGAACTCTCATAATGATAGGATAAAGGTAAAGAATAGACTTAATGAAGTTAAGCAAGCAGGTGGAGAAGCTATAGAGGAACATCAATTAAGTGATGTAAAAATGAGACTAAGAAAGGAACTTATGGAAATGGCAACTAAACGTTAATTAAGGAGTACAGGATGTGAACAACAAAGATGAATTTTCTAGTTTCTCTAAGAAGAGACTGATAAATAATTTAACTAAAAAATTTAATACAACAACTATTGGATCTCTTGCAGCTTTTGAAGACTCATTTGGGTTTTTATGGGGTCATGGAAAACCATACTCAGATCTAGATGACGATGAAAAATATTACAGAGATTTGTGGTCAGAAGCAAGAACTAAAATTTTGGACCTTGGCAACTCAAATTCAAGAGCTGCTCAGAACGAAGTAGGTCAATACACTTTAACATGGAACAGATATATAACTAATTTTTATGTAGTAGGAGATCAGGACAATGAGTAATTCTAGAGACAAAAGAAGCTTTAAGCTTGCAGATGAAGAATATGCAGTTATTCGACCAAAAATTGAGGAAGTAAAAAAAGCCAATGAATTAAGAGCAAAGGTTTTCAATGAGGCTCTTCAAGGCGGTGACTTGCTTAGAGATCAGCTTGATAATGAATTAAGAAAAAGAGAGCTATGGAATGATGAACGAGAAAAACAGTATCAAGAGCTAAGAAAAAAAGTAGTTGATGGAGAATACTCTCTAACTAAAGGTGGTATAAAACTCTCTGAAGCTAAAGATATTGCATTAGAAATGGCAAGGTCAAGAGCACAAATGATATCTATGCTATCCGGAAGGTCAGAATTAGATTCAATTACCTGCGAAGGCAAAGCAGATGCAGCTCGTTTTAACTTTCTTTTTTCTCAATGTCTGGTGTATAATACTACAGAAGAACTATATTTCAAGGAAGGTTATGATGAATACATGGCTAACCAAGACGATCCCGTTGCGGTTTCTGGAGCCACTGAATTCTTCTATTTGATGTCCGGAACAGAGGATTTGGACTCAAAACTTCCAGAAAATAGCTTTTTAAAGAAATTTAACTATGTAGATGATAAGTTTCGATTAGTTGACGACAAGGGTAAGCTTATTGACTACGAAGGAAACTATATCGACGAAAATGGCAATCTCATCAAATGGATTAATGATGACGAGTACATCTTTGTTGACATCACAGGACGTGAGGTTACTAAAACTGGTGACTGGGAAGTTGAGTTTTCTCCCTTTTTAGATGATGAGGGTAATCCCGTTATTGTTGACAAGGAAGACAAGGTAGAAGAAGAGGTTGAAGAAACAGCTGAAGAAGCTGTAGAAGAACCTCCTAAAAAGCGTCGTGGCCGACCTAAAAAGGCTGATACGGAAAAGAATGAAGAAGCTCATGCTTCATAATTAAATGGATAAGCGGTCATAGCAATAAAATTTGTGTTGTGGCCGCTTTATTTTTTAAATAAGCTAAGAGACAAATATGGCTTTTAATATAAATGCACAGGTTATACTTTCTGGTCCTAAAAACATTAGGGCCGTTACGCAGACTATACGTCAACAGCTTGGTAATATAAATGCTAACGTTAATCTTAATTTACCCAAAGGCGCAAAACAACAACTAACTCAGATAAATAATGCTACTAAAACACTGAGTAAAAATACCAGCAGACTAAGTGCGAGTGCGGCAACTGCGGGAAAAGGCGTGAGAACGCTTGGTAACAATACAAAACAAGCTGCAAATGCAATGCAAATTTTAGGTAAAGAAACTGCACTTACCTTTAAGAGATTTGCCGCTGCCGGTATTGTAACTGGAACAGTCTTCCGTTTAACGCAAGCCATCTCAGAAGGTGTTTCAAAAGCTCTTGAGTTTGAAAGAGGACTTGTAAAACTTTCACAAATAACAGGAAGAACTACTGGTAACTTAAATTCACTCAAAAAAGCTGTTAATGATTTAGCTACAGGTTTAGGTCAAGATGCAAATGAGCTATTGGAAATTAGTCAAATATTTGCACAAACAGGACAATCAATAAATCAAATTAAATCTTCTATAACTGCTGTTGCAAGGTCTTCTCTTGCTCCTACATTTGGTGAAATGAAACAGACAGCTGAAGGTTTGGTTGCTGCCTTGAATCAGTTTGGCATTTCTGCATCTCAATCGGAAGCTATCTTAGGTTCATTAAATAGAGTTTCTAAGAAATTTGCTGTTGAGTCTGATGATTTAATTGCAGCAATTAGACGTGCCGGTGGTGTTTTTGCCCTTTCTGCTGGTGAAGTTGAGAAACCAATTGATGCTCTTAATCAGTTTATTGGTGTTTTTACAGCTGTACGTTCTACGACTCGTGAGTCTGCCGAAACAGTTGCTACTGGTTTAAGAACAATCTTTTCCCGTATTCAAAGAAGAGGAACAATTGATACTCTGAAGCAGTTAGGTATCAATCTTACAGATGCTAATGGTAAGTTTGTTGGACTTTTTCAATCATTTAGAATATTATCTAGCGAACTTGATAAGATTGTTCAGAAAGGTGATGCAGTTACGCTTTCTGCAATTACAGAACAACTTGGTGGTATTCGCCAAATTGGTAAGTTACTACCTGCAATTAGGAACTTCAGAAAAGCCGAAGCTGCTTTTGCTGAGGCTCAAACTGGTGCAGTTGAAGGATTAGGTTCAGACGTACAAAAAGGCTTAACTCCACTTATAAAAACATTTGAACAAATCTCTGCTAGGTTTGGACAATTGATTAGGACTGTGTCTGAGTCAGCAACATTTCAGGCAGTTGCAAAAACTTTGGCTGGATTGGCTAATGCATTTTTGAGCGTATCGGAAACTTTAGTCCCACTCTTGCCATTAATGCTTAAATTTGCTACAATAAAACTAGCCAAAGGAGCAATAGGCTTTGCTCAAGGATTTGCTAGTTCATTCGGTGGAGTAGGAAGAGTTGGTGCAACTGTTGGTGGAGCTATATCCGGAACTGGGTCATCAACAGTAGCAAAACAAGCAGGTGCTACAAACTTGTTGAGCACAACAGTTAGACAATTGGCTAGCGCTTTAGCACCAAACACTAAAGCTCTGACTGCAAGTACTAAGGCTATTATAGCCAATAATATAGCTACTAATTCGTTAGTCAGAAGAATGAGTATTCCAACAGGAGGATTAAGAGCTAAAGGTTTTGCTTCAGGAGGTCTCGTTCCCGGAAAGGGAAATAGAGATACAGTTCCAGCAATGTTGACTCCCGGTGAGTTTGTAATTAGAAAATCTGCTACACAAGCCTTTGGAGCAGGTAATTTATCTGGAATTAATAAGTATGCTACTGGTGGTGTTGTTGGTAGTATAACATCACCTTTTAATATGGCTGTTTTAAATGGACTTGGTGGCGCTACAAGATTTAATAGACGAGGCGCTAGTGTTAGAGAAATAGCAAATGAAGGAGGTATAGCAAGAACAGAACTTGATAAAGCATTTAGAAGAGATGTTAGTAAAGGTGCTTCAAATTTGGATTCTGAGCTTGCTGAACTCAGAGCTCTAAGGGTAGCTGGATCGCCAACCGGAGGAGCTAATCCATTAAGCAGCAAAAGACATGCAAGCTTAAGGTCAAGGATTGGAAATAAGATAAAAGGAAGAGGTGCCACTACCAAGCTTAAGGGGTTTAAGACCACAAATCAGGCAATAGCGTTTGCAGAGGGCGCTGACTTAGAAGCAGCAGGCATCAATACATTAATGCCGGGAGCAAGTCTCATAGCACCTAGAGGGATTGCCACGGGCGTAGATCCAGCGTTTAGAGATCAATTTGGCCAAATCTTAATGCAAAGAGTGCCTCAGCTGCTAGCTCAGGGTCTTGGTGAAATGGGCAAGACGCTTGCCACTCTACCTCAGCCATTAACAAGACTATTAGACAAAAGTGCATTAGGCTCAGTAGAAGGGCAAATGTTTGAGGGCTTTACAAGACTAGCAACTCAAAACTTTCTAAGTGATGAAGTTCGTGATAAAACTTCTCCTCTGTTTGATGTTCAGGGTGGAAGTTTAGCTAGGTATCGGGAACTTTTCGGAACTTTATTCTCCTTTCCGAGTGAGATAAAGAATAACTTTGCACAAGATAAGATAGCTAGCACATTTGGTAAGGCGGTTAAGACCTTCAAATCTGGATCAATTAGATTTAACCCTCCTATGGTAGACAAGTTCTCTTTATTCGCAAATGGTGGAATGGCATCAGGAACTGATACCGTACCTGCTCTTCTTACTCCGGGTGAGTTTGTTGTTAATAAAAATTCAGCGAAATCGTTTGGCTATGGAAATCTTAAAAATATAAATAAGTATGCTAAGGGTGGCAGAGTCCAAGGTTTCAATAA
>JAAHTH010002173.1_pt1 | contig 13265 bp, 7 predicted proteins | sample 6116091 | NCBI WGS metagenome assembly JAAHTH01 (sample SAMN13939990, study PRJNA603662) | sponge metagenome | isolation source: marine sponge | host: Mycale hentscheli | place: New Zealand | collected 2006
CAGGTCTTAGAACAGTATACATGTATGACGCATGCGCTGCATCTGTCTTTTCCATAAGGCCAAATAAATCTTTAGGTAATCTTTTTCTAGCTAACAGCCACGTTTTTCTTATTTTTTTTAAGTTAGATAATCCGGTATTAGTAACAACCTCTACATCTTGTTCTTTTTGTCTTCTTTCTAATTTTTCTTGATATGTTTCTTTCTTTTTCTTAGGCTCTTTCTTAGGCTCTTTTTTTATTTCATCTTTTATATATGAATCAAAATCTTTCTTACTTCCCTTAAACCCATTTTCTTTTAAGTATTTATAACCCTTATCTACAGCCTGTGCTAATTGGTCGCCTGCTTTAAGAGCTTTCTTAACAATATCAATAGCTGTTGAGGCAACTTTTTTCTCTAACCCAGCAAAAATACTAACCTGTAAAGTCCCTGGTTGGTTTAAGTCAGACTTCAACTTGTCTAACTTTTCTATTACTACATCTACTTTTCTTTTAGGTTTAACAACCTCAGTAGTGGGGGTTTCAAGAAAAGAATCTCTATAAGCAATCATATCATCATAACCCGTCTCAGGATTATCAAAAGTTTTTTCTTCTATATTTAGTTTACCTTCAGGGTCGTAAACCATAGCTACTACATCAGGAGTACCGTGCTTTTCCTTATTCCATCCCTCAGGAGCAAATTGTTCATTAAAAGGGGTCCTTCATACTACTCTAAAACCATTTCTTTCATATATAGGGGTTAGGTAGTTATCAAAATTATCTAATTTAGTACCTCCCTTTTCTACCGCTTCAGTTAATATATTATCAGCTACATTAGAAGCTTCAGCACCTTCAGACTTAAACACCCCTTTTATATCTCCATCGGGTCCAACCACTCCCTTACCTCCTTCTACAGAAACAACTGTACCTTTAGTAGCGTCTTCTAATGAAACCTCACTTACACTCCAATATTGTTCAGGGTCACTTTTTTTAGTTTCGTTTAACTCTTTAACATATTCCTCAGGTGTTACCTCTACCTCTTCCGTAACCTCAGTAGTAGGGGTTTCTTCTACCACCTCTTCCGCAACTACTTCTTCTGTTGTTTGTTCTTGAACGGCATCTGTTAATGTATTGTTTGATATGTACTCAGATAACTGCTTTAGTTCCTGGGCTTGACGTAGAGAAGTTTTATCTCCCTTACCTTCTAGTTCTGTTATTAACGTACTTAAATCATCTTGAGCTTTAGATGATTCCTCTGGTGTTAATTTAGTAGCAACCATTGATAGCTTCTTACCTGCGTCTTTTACAGACTCTGGAATTACTATCTCTCCATTTTCTATAGCTGATTGAGTAAGTGTCATGTCAGGCATTCTATCTTGAGTTTGTTTAGCCTCTGATATTTCCTTTAATTCATTATCTATTTCTTGTATTCTACTTTCTTTATTAGCAACTAAGCTCTTGTTTTTACCAGCTATTTCTTTTTGAATAGATTCTTTTTCTTGTATTAAATCAAAAGATTTCTTTTTATTTTCTGTAGACAACCCATCAGGAATCTGTGTCATTATAGATTGAGCCTCATTCAAGCTACTTATTTGTTTATCTCCATCCTCTTTTGTTATTTTCCCACTCAACACATCCTGTCGTATAACAGACACAAAATAACTCTTCATATTCTCATCACCTAAAACTGCCTCTAAATATTGGAATTGTTTTATATTAGCCTTTTCTCCTAAATTATTTTTAGTCAATCCTTGAACAACCACTTGTGGAGTTTTCATAACAAAACCACCGATAGCTTCTTGTCCACCTGCGTATAATGCACCACTCAATGTAAGCTCTGTGTCTTTAAACATTTCCTTACCTTGTATCTTATTATATGTGGCTTTTAAAGCTTTCTCAGCTACAACCTCTTGAATAAATCCTGTCTCAAACTCAGCCACACCACCTGATGTTACTTTAATTAAACCCCTAGATATTGCATTATTTATTTCACTGTCTACTAGTTTTTCAAATGTTTCATAGCTAGCTTTCTTAGGCATCTTGTTTAACACCTTCATTACTAACCCATTTATAAATGGTGTAGACTTAGATAGGTTCTTAACCCCCACACGTTCTAACGAACCAACAATTACAGCATAAGGAAGTTTAATTGCTAACTTCTCATTCTCTGTCATGTTCTCAAATTCTGGGTTATTCTCAATCTCTTGGTTTATAAAATCTATAGACTGTAATCCAAAAGCAACTGTTCCTGCACCACCACTAGCCATGCTAACTAACAAAGCAGGAGCTGATTGCATAACTCCTACCCATGCTCCACCTAAAAAAGTGCTCTGGAAATCCTCTAGGTATTCCTTACTTTCTCCAGCACCCAACGCATTAACTACAGCCTCTCCCCTCACTCTGGGTAGTAATAATTTCTTTAAATCTTTTTTAGCTTTATCTTTATCAAAATCATCAATTTGTTCTCCTGTTATAATTTCTACTACTAACTCTCTATACCACTCTGGTAGATATATCCCTACGCCTGTAACTCCTTGCATCACTGAAGGTAAAACAGCCCCTTCCATAACGTAATCAATACTTAAATCCACAGCTCCAGCATATATATTACTTAAGCCCCTTAAGAAACTATTCCAAGTAGTTCCTAAGAACGAACCTTTTTGTTGTAGTAGCTCTAGATTTTTTTTACCTAAATTTTCTAAATCTTCTGTTATAAAAGGTAAATCATTAATGTCGTTATTTATACCCTCTAATACTTGTTCTTGTTGCTGATTAAAAGCTGAGGCTTTATTTTGTAGGTACTTCTGTGATGACGCATTAAACGCTGCTATAGCCGCATCAACCTCTGCTTGTGTTTTATACACACCATTACTTATATCCTCCTTAAGTTTAGCTTCAAAGTTAGCAACCTGTTGTTCGCCTTCTTTTTTTAATTGGTCTTGAAAGTTTTTATTATCAGACTTAAAATTATTTGTCCTACTTACTAACTGATTTTGTTTTTCTTGAATTTTAAAATTCTCATACTCTATAACTTTATCATCATAAGCCATCTCTAACTCACCAGACTTTTCCTTTTCCTTCATCCTAGTTATAGTCTTTTGCTTTCTATCGTAGGTTGAATTTTCTGTTAAGAATTTTTTTAATTTATTAGCCTCTTCCTGTCCTCCTGATATATCTAACTTTAGTAAGGTAGTCTCTCCATTAGGAGCAGTCACCAACATAGCATCCTCTGTAGAAGCCCAGTCAGGTAAGTAGTATGCGGATTCTTCAAACTTAAAACCCCAATCACCATATAGTTTTTGTAGGGCTGGAACTACCTCTTCCTCTGTTGATGAAAACAAACCCTCATTTATTAACTCATCATATACAGGTATAGAATTTAAGTTTTGATTTTTTCCTCCTAGTGTGTAATCTTTTATTAATTGACTTTTATCTTGAGACATTTCTCCAGTAGCAACTACTTTTTTATCTCCAAGAACATCTGACTCTAATACCTCTAAATAATTTTCTAACCAAAGACCCTCACTATCTAACCTTCTTAATCGCTGCTCTTCAGTTTCTTCACTAATAGGAGTGTCTATCTTTAACTCTTGTTCATTAGCTCTTTCCTCGTACTCAGACCTTCTCTCTTCTTCCTCTTTTATTTTAGTCTTTACTTCCTCTACCCTCTTAACATCTACCTTATCCTCTACCTTTAATTCTGGAACTACAGGTTCTTGTATGTCTGATTCGACAGCCTCGTATTCAGGCTTTTGCATTAACCCAGCCTTTACATCTTCAATAGATGGAAGGTCGTCACATTCTCCTGTTTTTTCGTTATATATTTTCCCTGGAGGGCAATCACCATTTGAAGAATCCGAAGGCGTACTTTGTTCCACTTCTTCTGTAACCGATGTAGTAACGACTTCCTCTGATTCGGAATCCAAACCCAAAGCTTCGTCTTTTTTTTTTACACCTACAAGTGTTGAGAACTGTTTTATATTACCTGTGTATCCACCTTTAGTAAATAATTTATGAGCATCAGATAATGCCTCATCGTTAGTAGCTATTAGTGATTGAAAATCTTCTATTGTACCGTTGTATCCACCATTTTTAAATAATGCGTGTGCGTCATTTACTGCCTCTATGTTCATGCTACATTGTATTTAGTTACATCTATTTCCATCACATCTGTTTCTTGCATTTGCTCGTCAGGAGTGTCCATCGCTAAACCACCGTAATAATCATCTATAACTTGTTGAATAACTTGCTTTACATTATCTATGTTATATGGTTGATTTTGTAATGGATAATTAGTATTATCAAGTTGCATTTTTGGAATATCATAATTAGATTTTTTTCCGTCTTTATCTGTAATTGTCACCGTGTATACTGATGATGTGTTTTTTATATTTCCAACTGAAACATTAGGAACACCCATGTCCTCAAATAAATTTTTAATATGTTTTGAAGGAAATTTGTAAACCGCATCAATAGCATCAATTTTTTTATTGTTTGTTCCCTTATACTCAAAATTAATATTAGCAACCTGAGGGGTGTCTATTTTAGATGTAGATTTTCCTGAAGCTACTCTCCCTGCTTTTTTTCTTCCCTCGTCAAATTCTGTTTTTTGAGCTCCAACGTCAGGTTTAGTAGAGACATATTTAGATATTAAAAAACCTGTTGCATCATGATTTATTATACCTTTTGCCTCATCATCATACTTAAATGCAATAAAATCTTTTACTTTTCCATTCTCATCAAATATTGTAATTCCTCGCTTAGATTTAGGACCTACCTGAACTACCTCTATATTTGATATAGTATCTTCTTGATTAATTAAATTATTTATTGCAGTTGCGTCTCCTTTAGATATACTAGTCGCTTGTTGATATACGACTTCAGCTTCCTGTGATTTTATTACGTCTCCTTTTCCGCTTGAACTAGGTGGTTTTACTATTTTTTTGTATGGAGATGTTAGATTAACTTTATCTCTAACTATTTGTTCTGCTACCTTGTATAGCTCATCGGTTATTTGGGGAACATATTCTCCATTAGCACCCACCTTTATTAATACTCCCCTACCATTTGATGGAGGAGTTTCTCCCTCTCCATAAGGAACATAATCACCATAATCACTTAATACACTTAATACTTTTTTTACATCATCTAATTGAGATTTAATAAAACCATTAGCTGCTGCTTTATACTCTGGCTTACCGTCAGGGTCTACAGTCGTAACATTTCCCACTGTTATGTAAGGAATCCCTGTTTTTATTCTTTTTTGAAATTCTGCAACGTTTTCGTCTATTTTTGCATCTCTAAATATTAGGTTGTTTGGATTTTTAAGTGTTCGAGTAGATGTTAAATTACCAGGTCCTTTAATAGGGTTTCCATTATCATCTAACTTCTGCATATATAAATTAGCATATCCATTCTCTGACGTGGACCAGATAGGTTGTGAGTTCTTAAGTTGTGTTAGATTATTATATTGCTCTACAGCCCATAAAGTTCCAGCCCCATTAACACCATCATCAACACCCTCTAACGCTGCGGTAAGTCCTGCGTCTATGTTTTTAACAATGTTATTAAATTCAGCCCATTCTGTACTCATAGAGGTTTTTAACATTCCCATTTGAGATGGAGATATTTCTCTACGCTTTAACTTATTATGCATGTTGTTGATAATCTCTTTTCCTGCAACAGTCGCCTCAAATAATTTCTCGTCTAATTTAGGGTTTTTAGCAGCCTCATATTTAGATGTTTCTTTAATTAAGTCAGCAGCTAATGTATCATACTTCTCCCTAAAAGCCTCTTGCTCCTTCTCAACATCACCCATCTTATTAACGATGTCTCCTGCTACCGCACCCCAATTAATAGGGGTTGCTCTCTTTACGTATCCTGCGTATGAATCTGCCATTTTTTATTAAGGTTTCCGTTTTTTAATTTCCTTAGCATAAGGATTAACAAGTCCAGCAAAAGTCTCAGATATTTGACCAAGTGTAGTTCCTAATCCTAAAGCTCCTGCCTGTTGTTGTGCCATAGCGTCAGCAGCTGCTTGTTGAGCTCCTTGTAGTTCCATTTGTCCAAGACCCATTAACCCTTGGTATTTCTGACCTTCTAATCGTTGCTCCTCTTGTAGTACTAATTTATCTCTTTCTTTTTGCATTCTATCTAAGTCTGCACCTATTTGACCAGCCTGCTCTCCTAATGCTTGAGTAAGTCTACCTGTACCGCCAATAACCGTTGCTGCTACAACCTCTTGCATCACCTCAACCTGTGCTGCTGTGCCTCTTTCTAATGCTCTCCCTTTTTGCTCTGCACCCATAGTAGGAACCTGTAAAGCCTTTAATCTATTAGCTTGACCTTCTTCTATCATGCCTCTTAACGCTTTAACTGACTCACTAATCGCTGTTTCAGCGTCTCTCTTTTTTCCAGCTCCCGATATCATTTGACCTATACTTAAGCCAGCTCCTGCTAAAGAAGCTGCCCCTGATATTGCTGTTAGTGCTGTTGCTGATGCCATAATTATATACTTTTTAAATAATGATTAACATTGTTGTCTCCTATGTTAAAATCTGTTTCTAATAATTTATCTATCACTGTTTCGTGTTTTGTAGTGGTAAATAGTAATTTATATCCTAGTTCTTTAGCGTAATTAGTTATAGTAATAAATATTTCTTTTAATTCGTTACTTTTACTTTTTACGTCTGTATTACTTTTTTGCCAAGCCACCCAAGCTAATAAACTGTCTGTCTTATATATTGTACAACAATAAGTATCTTCCTTTCCGTTGTTAAATATAAACACCTTCTCTGGTAAAAAAACTACAGGTAGTGGAGGGAAATTATGCCCTTCCCACCATTTTACCATCGTAGGATAAAATTCCATAGTATTTTCCATCCGTACCACAACACAAAGATACTAAATTAAGGGAAACTTTTAAATACTTCGCTGGAAATTGAGAATAATTCTACCTCGCTAGTGCTGCTATTAGATAACAATGTTTCCATATAATACCCTCTAGCACCATACGATTCAGCCTCCGCATCCTTAATATATAATACATAATCACCAATTACTGGCGTTACAGAAGTTGGAGGAACTGGCGGTACAGCTAGTGGATTAGGAAACATCTCAATAGAAGTGTCTGTTAAACCAGTTATAGTTCCGATTAATTCAATACCTGCATTATCTCTGTATAACTTATCACCAACAGCTACTATACTACCTATATTAAAATTAAAAGTAAGGGTTATATTTCCTGGTGCAGCACCTGTTACTGTAAGTATCTCTCCAACTCCTTGTGCTGACATTAAATCTAAGTCAGTGTTTCCTGCTACTCGTCTAATATACGTATAGTAATCACCCTCCTTTAGTTCATACTGTGTTGAGTCCATGAATCCAGCTGACAAATCAGTGGTAATAGTAGTATCCCAGGGAGAGTTACTATCTAGCTGTATGGTCTTAAACATCTTCGTAGATGTAGGGTCATCATTAAAAACAGGGGTTACTGTAGAATCGTTTGGGTTTCCGTAATAATTATTTCTATTATTATTACTATAGTGCTTCCACATATTGCCCTGGTAGAACGTATAGAAGTTACTATTCATCCCTATCATCCATTCTGGGAAGTAAGAATGAAACGAGGTCCATCCACTGTTTGCTGGTGCGTATGTTATTGTTGCTTCTGCCATAATCTATATTTTAAGGACACGTTGTTTTCTCTACTACCTGACCCACGCTGTCAATTCGTATCACGTTATTCTTACCAACTGTCAACTCATCGGTTATATACCATAAGTATCCACCGTTAAATATACGCTGTTCACACTCACAGAAGTTATATATAAAGTCATTTACTTCTGGATATTCTTTCTGTCCATCGTGATAGAATATAGAGTAGGAAGGCGTAACAACACACGCTAACCCACTAGTAGTTTCAGGATTTGAGCTATCCATATTAAACCTTCTATTGGTAGTGTTAGGGTTAATGGTTATACTAATTGTTGATAACGCACTTGTACCAAAGCAGTTAGTAGCTGTAATTCTAAATGAGTATATACCTGCGATAATTGCTGTTCCATTAAGTATTCCGCTATTCTTATCTATTGTTATTCCTGGAGGTAGAACCTGTTCATCACATGTTCCAATTAATGAAGATGTTCCTGTTCCTGAAACAACTACTGGAACAGTAGTAGTACATACTCTACTTGAAGAATACGACTCTATAGTTATTGATTCCGTATTAGATGTTGTACAATCAGTGTAAGTAAACTGTGCTCCATCAGTGCCGCCATTTATTTGATAAGTGTTGCACGTAGTAGATACCGCAAAGCTAATAGGATTATTGCTGGTAGGTATTTCAAGTGTAATATTTTCTCCAACTGTTAGGGTTATAGCAGGTTGATTGATAACAGGAACTGCAACTTCTGAACACGCAGCACAATCTCCAACTCCAATTACTAACCCCTCCTTATTTACTATTACATAATCATCAGCAGCCCCAACCTTATGAAGTGAATTGTTTCCATCATAAGCTGTTAATCCACTTAACTCATCATAGATGACATCACCCACAACAGGAAGTGCCGCAGAACCTGAATGATATCGAGTAGATGCAGGAACTCTAGGGCATACTGTTGTTATGTCGTCATCCGTTAAATCTATTAAGAACGATTGTAACGTGCTAGCTGCTGCTTGAGCTGTAAATGCTCCACCGCCAGAGGCTATAATCTCTATATTACCAGGTAGTAATTCATTCTTAAAGAAAGTAATATCTGTAACCCCAACCACATCTATAGCCTGACCTACTATCCTGTCGTTCCACTTAACAAAGAAAGTATTTGTCCCTGAAGGTGTACACCTAACATTTACGTTCCCTCTTCTATTGGTATAATCAGCTATTGAATTAACCGTACCTGCAATAGATGCACTACTTGTAAGTGTAGCAGGTGGTGTAATGTTATTTCTGTAGTCATATATTAGATACAAGAACTTCTCATTAGATGGTCTAGCGAAAGTAAATGAGCCCTCATAGTTACTACCTACGATAGCAGGTGTTGTCGCTGTTGATAGTAATATTAATGTCTTAACATCTGCCTCTGAGTACTCCACATCAGTAACTAAATACCTGAGTGAGTTTCCAAAGTTAGGATTAAAAGGTTTTATGGTGTCTGTACCTGTCACCCCTGCTTTTAGTGTTACCGTATCTCCAGCGACAGGAATAGAGTCTACACCCTCAAAAGAATTAAAACCATTATCTAAAGCAAAAGCGTTTTTAGTAAGTGCTACCCCATCAAAGTCAATATCACCACCCGTAGTGTTGCTAGTAAAGTCATACTTCTGATTAGCTATCAATCCTCCATCTACACTATTGCCAATAACTATTACCTTTCTATCTATTGGTAGGGTAGCGTACTGAATTATAGTAAAAGGATAGCTTACACCACATGCAGTAAATGTAACGGTTACACTCCTGTTAGAGCCTGTAACGTTAGCCGCATAGGTGAAGTTTAAGAACTCTGAATCCTCACCTGAGTATGGTGTTGCTTGGGTGTTAACCGTAAGCCATGTAGCCCCTACCCATGCCACGGTCCACTCTGTATTAGATAATACCGTCCATACATCGGTATTAGTGGCATTACCTATTGTTAGTCCCCCTGATGGTGGCTTCACACTGAAATCACATGGAGGATTTAATGTGTCGTTATTAGCCAGTACGTATCTCTCTTTAAATGGGTCTATAGCTCCTATCTTCTGAGTTCTACTGTTAGATATAAACAAGTCCTTAAAGTAATCTCTCATCCCTTGAGATGATATCTCAAACATACCGTTAGAGCCTAATCTCATTACCGCACCTCGTCTAGAGTCTGTAAAGTACATGTCGTTACCCCACGTAGCAAAGCTCTCTGGGTTTTCACTTATACCATACTCACCTGTGAAGGTGACTTGAGTTCCTAACACCTCTGGTATAGATGCTACCACACCACCACCTACTGAATCACTTAGTAGGTTCTTGCCGTATAGTATCTTAGATACCTTATTCTCTTGAAAGGCTACTAAGTCTGTATCTCTTGCGTGTAGCTTCTGAATAGAACCAAAGAACTTATCAATGTACTTAAAGTTAGCTAAGGATAAATTAAACTCATTTAGGTTGTTTATACCTGTGTTCTCTCTATATATACCACTATATGTAATAGCCTCCTCTACTCGCTGTTGCTTATAATCCTCTATTACAGAGCTTACTCTTGGAGAGTAGGCTAGTGCTGGTGCATTAAAGTCACCACGTATTCTAAGCCCCTCTACACCATTACCGAAGCAATAGGCGTTGTACATACTATTCTCAATGTCAGATTGAGTTGCTGCAAGTTTTGTTGTAGTATTGATACTTATTTTAGCAGGAGTGTTTGTAGTTAAATTTTGATTTGACGATGCTCCTAAATTACCTTGGTGAGCTCCATTAATAATATCAAATGTGTCACTTAATTCATGATATATGTCAGCAGGATTTTCTTCAGGAATTGTTTCAAAAACATTATTATTAGTTTGTTGAATTATTTCCATTTCACACTCTATATATCCTCTTTTTTGAATCCCTGTCCCTGGGTTATGAGCTGCCCCAGTTCCTCTAATACCCATGTAGACTGTTCCAAATTGAGCAGTATAAGCCGACCAATTTCCGTTTAATGGAGGGTTTTGTGAACTTATTGTTTGTTGTAAATAATTATAAAAACCCCCATTAAACCCAGAAGGGTCTTGTAAAATAGAAAATCCTCTTCTAAAAAAAACATTGCTAACACCTATGTCATCACCGTTAGTGTTTAAATGAACAAAATCTCTATATGCACCACTTTGCCAGAACCACTCTTCGATGTTTACATATTGTAGTGGAGAAACCCACTCCTGCCATTCTTGCCAATTAACCCCTGCACCACTAGGGCTGCTTCCCCCACTTGTTCTTTGGACACCGCTTACATCCTTAATTCTTATTCTTATTCTAGCTCCTGCTGATATGGTTCTATCTATAGTAGTGTATCCTGTTGATTGAGGTTGAGGTCTACTTATCACATCACTTCCATCATCATTTTTTCTCCATGAATTATTAGAAGGTAAAAGAGCAGCTTGTTGAGGGTTGTTAGTAGTGCCCCAGTCTATAAAATTTCCAAAAATATTTTGCCAGTTTTGACAATGAATATTTATTATCCAATAATCTCCAATTTTATACCCACTAGGAACAGGAAATTTTATTTTACATAATGTAGGTCCTGAAACATTAGTGTTATTTATAGAGTTTCCGTTTATACTATCTATAACGGTATTTTCCGTTCCTTGACATCTGACATATCCTGAATCACTAAAAACATCCCAATGAAAAGTATTGTTTCCATCTATTGTTATTTTTATTCTAAAATCTGTAATCCATTGGGTGTAAGTTTCGTTTGGTCCAAAAGTATTACTACCTGCGGTAAATCCTATTATATCTAATTGATTGTTTGTATTTGAATTACCGTAATATACAGGAGTGTTTACAATAGGTATTCTTTCTCCATCACTAGTGTTTATCCAATCCCTAGCACCAACACTACCTGAACTGGATACAATATCAAATTTACTCCAATGAGCTGTGTTGTATGACCTATCAAAAACATCTGTTCCGTCAAAAATAGATGAATCATCAACTTTTATTTTAAAATATAATCCAGCTGGTTGCGACTCACTATTATCTAAAAAATCTTCAGGCTGAGATTGAATATCTATAACTTTATATTGTTTGTCTACTTTTGTGGCAACACCATCGTAAGTTTTAGCAATTATATAATCATTTATTTTAACTTTATCTACATCAGATTGATTTATTCTAAACCACCTAAATACTTCATCTACAAAATAATATATAGGAAATATATTATAATATTTACCCTTAGGTTGTTTAATAAATATTCTATATTTTTTAGCAAATGATGGGGCTTCATTATTTATAGATACCCTAATATCATTAGCAGTTGGTGAATCAGTAGGGGGAATGTGTATAGTATTACTATCAGATGTTAGCACCGTAGTCATTCGGCTGTATTCATCTAAATATACCAACCCTATCTCATAATCCCTATCACTCCTAAAGGTAGGTAGTGGTGTGCCAGAAACAGCTGTTGACTGTATCTCTAAGCTGTAGTCTATTTCTATAGGCTTACCTGATGAATCAATGATATCATAAAACTGAACATAGTTGCCATAAGCAATCCTACTACCTATAAGCTCCTGTGCCTTTGCTTTTAATGGTACATTGTCAAATAGTCTTGTAATCTCATCAGGAGGAAGTACTGTGTAAATCTTACTGTTATCAAATATGTTATTAAATCTACCATCAGCATCAATACCTAATGATGGATTAGTTGTTATTTCTTCAATAGTAAATGATTGAATTACATTTATATTTGTGCTAGCCGTATCTCTAAATAATAATTGAATTTCTTTTATTCTAGGGTCTGGAACCCATCCTGACCCTGGATTAGAACCGTTTATAAAATACGAAACTTCTACTTGATTATATGTATTAATCATAGATTCAAATTCCCCATCTCCAAAATCATAACTATAAGAACTAGGTCCAAATGCTGTAGATGAAAACGGAGATATAGCACTATACTCATCGTTCTCATACTTATACCTACAAGCAAACTCAAGAAATTTATCTTCTAAATTATTTTCTTGATTAGTTGTAGTGGAATTTTGCAGGGTAATCAGTGGTGAGTTTAACGCTGGCTTTACAATAACCGATATGTCATCCTCAATAAATCCATCAGTAGGATAATACTTAGCTACATTTAATCGTCTTGGTGGGTTTATATTATCTGTCCAAAACAATAAACCATCTATAATATTAACACCAGTAATTAAATAGCTGGGGTTAAATTTTAATACAGAGTTTGCGTTACCTATAGTATCTTTTAGTAAAACTGTGGTTATGCCGTTAATCTCATTATACTTAAGTACATAATCAAAACCTGCTCCTGCACCATCTGGGTCATTTACAAACCAGTAGATATTATTATTAGCCTCATCAGCTACAGCACCTATAGTCTTAGCGTTAGCGGTAAAGGTTTGATTAGATACATTGGTATTACCTTTGATGTTCTCTAATGCACCAACACCTGCACCTTCAGATGCAGACACTTCGATATTCAACGCATCCCTATACTGACCGTCTGGAATCAGACGTTCATCAAGGTCTTTGTTCATAATACCTTGTATGAAACTTTTAATTAACCTCATTTAATCCACTTATCTCTACCTCTTAGAGCCATCAAT
>JAAHTH010002675.1_pt1 | contig 13263 bp, 11 predicted proteins | sample 6116091 | NCBI WGS metagenome assembly JAAHTH01 (sample SAMN13939990, study PRJNA603662) | sponge metagenome | isolation source: marine sponge | host: Mycale hentscheli | place: New Zealand | collected 2006
TTGTAATGGTCTTTTAGACTTAGGTGCTTCATTTCTTCCCAATCTTCTTGATTTAGGTTTTCTTCTTGGATTACGAGGTATTGCTCTCTTTCTAACTGTCCTACCACTCATTCTCTTTTTACCACTATTTCTCTTAGTATATCTCCTCCCTTGAGTTTTTTTCATAGTCATTATATATTTAAATATGAAAAAAACTTTAATTAATGAGTTTGTATCTGATTTTAGCAGACATGGTTTGTGTTTCAGCTTTATGACTATCAACAGCGAATTTAATATCGTCTGCTGCTTGTTTGACAAGATCGACAGCTGCTTTGTTTAGATCCACAGATGTTTTAATATCTTGAGCAGCAGTAACATTTAGATCAACACTGGCTTTGTTGGCATCGACAGCCGATTTAATATCTAAAGCTGCTAGTTCAATATTGGCAAGAGTTCCGTTGAGAATAGCTTCAGAGGCTTGAACTTGAGCTTTATTATCATCAACAGCTTGTTTTACAGCATCGGTAGATGATTTGACATCTTGAGCTGCTAGTTCAACATTGCTCAAAGCACCATTAAGAACAGATTCGGTAGATATAATTTGTGCTTTGTTATCATCTATGGCTTGTTTTACAGCATCGGTAGATGATTTGACATCTTGAGCTGCTAATTCTATGTTGCTCAAAGAAGCATTCAAAATTGATTCAGTAGTCATTATTTGTGTTTTATTATCATCAATGGCTTGTTTTACATTATCAGTAGCAGTTTTGACATCAAATAATGCACCATTCAATACTGATTCACTTGTTATGATTTGGGCTTTGTTTTGATCTACAGCGGCTTTGACATCATCAGTAGCGGTTTTGATACCGTCTGCAGATAGTTTGACTTGATCGCAAGATGCTTTTACATCATTGATAGCTGTAGTTGCGGCACCAACAGCAGCGGTGACAGCATCAGTAGCACCTTTGATAAGATCACATGATGCTTTAATGCTATCAGCTGCTGATTTTGTAGCATCAGCATATTCGTTTTCTAATTTATCTCTGATATGTCTAATGTGAAATGTCAAAAATGCGGTTCCATCAAATTGATCAGCAGATACAAGAGAATTAGTGGCTTTGTCTTTAATTTCAAATTCTAATTGAGAATATTCAGTTGCTGCTGCAGCAGTTAAAGGTCTGTAAATAGGACATCCAGACATATCAATAACATTATCTTCAACACTAGACCATTTACCACTATGAGTGTATAAATGTCCTTGAATAGCTAAAGATTTAGAATGTACATAAAATTGATGAAATCTTTTATTTTTAAATCCTGGAAGATCACAACTTAATAGAGCAATCTCGTAATTACTGTTTAATGTTATGCTTGGAACTAAATTAAGGCTAAAAGAATTACACCCTAAACCTGTAGCAGAAACTGTGTATTGTCCATCAAATCTTTCGGTTAAACTTGGTCCTGGCATTGTATATAATCAAATGACATTTTTTTTTTAAAACTTGTTTTTTTAAATTTTTCTATAGAAATAGACAGCACTCCATCTTTCCTTAGTGAAATCCTCTGTGTAATGAGTCTTTTCAGCCCCATTAAACTTAAAAGGTTTATATTTAATATCTATAGATTCTCCCTCGACATTCAATTTACCACCTTCATAATTCCCAAATCCTAATATTATTGAATTACCTACGTTTCGAGAATCTTTATGAGCTTTACATTTTAAATTATGATTTAGGGTAATAGTATTGTACTCAAAATCTGGAAAAAGTGTTTCCGCAATATTCTTTAGCCCCTTATATAACTCTGGATACAAAATATTAGGTTTTCTCTCTACAATATTACCATTCTTTATAAATCTCGCTTTGACTTGTCCAAAAGTTGCCGATTCACATAGGTGTCCAATATAATTTGCTAACCTTTTTTTACCAGTCTTAGTCAGACCTGGTAATACACAAGTTTTCCCTACTAATTTAGCATTAATTTTATTTATATATTCATGATCATATCCTGAAACATTAGGTCTTTTCCTCGTCCTCAAAATTTTTTTAGGTAATGTTTTTTCAAAGGCTTCCCAATCCATTTATATATAAAATAGAAAATTAAACCTCCTCATTAATTTCTGATTCTAAGGGATCTTCTGGTTTCTTGCAATTTTCACCTCTAGCTGAATGAATTATAAACTCAAGTAATGAATTAGCTTTACAATGGCTAGCCGCCATCAACTCAGAAGCACCTGTTGTTAAAAGTAATAAGCCGTTTATTGCTAATGATAGAAAAAAAAATGGATCTTGATTAGTATTATTCATCATATCTATACATTCATCAGAGGTCATTGCACTTGGCATAGTATTATTCATTTATATTAATACTATTTTATTTTTTTAAAAGTATTATTTTATATGAACTATCAACGAACTGTTATTGTTGAGGCTAACTCTCTTAATAAAATTCACGATGATATGGCTTCAAACGATTTTGTAGTTTCTACACCTCAAATAAATATTCCAAAAGGAAGTACTATAGAATTAGACGGATGTATTGTTGAAGAGGCAAGTGCTGGTAATGATAGTATTATTGAATTATCAGCACAAAATATATCTAAAGATCGACCTTATACATCAAGTTTTATATCTATTAAAATTAGATTTTATGTTAATAATGCTGGTATGAACACTATCTGTCAGCCTTTAATTCAAAATAATTATTCTAATATACAGGCTGATACAAGATCCCCTCCAGCTTGGGGATCTAAAGAAAGGTGGCCCTATGAATCATCTTATGTTATTCCTTATATGGGTCCGACCATTCCGATTGATTTAATATCAGGTCCTAAACCATTTCAGCTTAATACAATACAACCTAATAATAATAATCCTAACAATTATGGATCATGGGACGCAATGGGAATGGGCGTTATAGCTTATGCAAATCCTACTTTTGTTGATTGGGATAATGCAAATAATAATTGGACAGGTTTTGATAATGCTAATGGCTATGGTTTTAATATGATAGATAAACATTCTAATCTTGTTGATCCTGGGGATTATAATCAAAATGGAGCAGGTTTCGTAGGTTGTATGGGAATGAAATCAGCTTTAAAAAAAAATAGTCCTAATAATGATAAATATACATTAATTAAACCAGGATATTTAGGACCAAATATGGTTGATAGAAGCGAACACGATCATGTACCTGATATGGAAATATATACAGATTATGTACCAATTGATTTATCTAATAATCTTTTAGAAACTCCTGACGAATTAGCTATTTTAATTAATAATCAACTTCAGGGATCTGATATAGGACAATCGCAAGATTATAATGTTATTGATCAAAATCAACCACAGGCTTATCAAAGAAATTGGAGTATTGATAATTATAATACTGGAACTACCGATTTATACCCTGTTGGCTCAAAGCGTGGTATTAAAAATATAACTAGTAAAACTCTGATTAATGTTAGAGCTAACTTTCAAAATGACCAAAATAGTAAGGTATATGGTGAAGGCTTTTTTGTAAAAAATCCTGATAAATGGATTACAGGAAATGCATTTTTAAAAACTAATAATAGAATACAAGTTAGTGGCGTACAAGTCTACGGCTTAACACCTAAGTTTCAAGAAGCTATTTGGGGAAATACTATTTATCCTCAAATATATTTACAAACTAGTGGTAATGAACCTGAACAGTTTATGAAGTTTTTTCCAGCTAACTTATGTAATAGTTTTGATATGAGAAAATTTTGGACAGATAAAATGACATTAAGCCCAGAGGAAGATGGAAATCAATATTTAATGGAATTTTTAGGTGGTGAATCACCACCTGATTTTGATCCAACAGATGAACAGAGTGGGTTTTTTTTAGAAAATGCAGATGATGCAAGCACACCAATTTACACACATACTAATGGGGAATACTTTGCGGCTTATATACACGGGGCTCAAGAAAACGATGGATATCTAACTCAACGTTTTTTAATTAAATATAATCAAAGAAGAGGTAATTTAATATTAGAACTTTATTTAGCATTTCAGGATGAAGATGGGTTTTTTTTTGTAGTTAATCTTGCGCCTCTTTATTATATTCCCTATAGTAGCAATATGATTGCCTCAAGTGTGATTACATTTATTAGTTATCAAACTGGCATTGAATATCCTGGTAATATGTATTTATTCGGGGCACCTAATCCTACTAAAGTACTTCAAAATACACGAGATTCAGCTATCATTAATGGTCTCCCTTATTTCGCTCTTTTAAATACTAATGGTGGCGGACATTTGGCTAATGATTATGGCACGGGTGATGCTATAATTGATGAATATCTATGTATTGATAATGGAACATTAATTCCAACTAATATTAAAACTAGAGGACTAGCATCTGGTGGATCATTAACAAGAGTACAAAATTATTTTAGAGCTAATGAAGTATATTGTGGTCAAGAAACTACATATATTAAACAACAGCAAGATAATAAAAATTGGTATGTCGAGCTTGATGTTGGATTTGCTGATGATTTTAATAATGCCTACAGCAATTGGCTTTCATGTAGAAGTGAATGGGGAACAGGTGTAGCTGATTTTACTATATATGATGAACAGCAAAATTTTTCAGTTATGCCTCCGTATTATCAAAACTTATGGACTACCGCTAATTATGGATCACCCGCAAATCCACTTGGCGGAAAAGGATTTAATTTTAGAAGACCATTATTCGCATATGCTATAAGTAGTTTTGCGAAATGCGGAAGTGATATGAAAACATCTAAAAATAAGATTAGGGTTTATTCGAGATACTTTGAAGGCTTGTATGATCTAATAAAACCATATAATCAGGATATGAATGTTAATTGGCACAGAAACTCTGTCCAAGATGGTAAAAATCCTCAATGTTTAGTTCCAAGTTATGAGGTAGTAAATAATGATTATATTACAAGAGCTATTATACCAAGAAATATTGGAGCAATTTTAATAGAATATAATAATCCAACTGGAACTAATGAAAGTGCATTTGCATTTGTCAATTTTAGACCTACAATGCAAGGTAACGGAGAACATACTGTAGATTATGATCTTAAAAATATTCAAAATCCACATTTATATTATAGACAATGTTTCAGAAATCTATCAGGATGCCCCCTTGGCTTTGATCCAGCATCAACTACAAACCCTTTTTGTAATGCTGTACATAATCAACAAGTACTTCCTACAAATCCAATGTTAGTACCAAACACCTTTTACAGTAATCGTGATTATGCCACCTCTACAGGAGAACCAAAAAGTACTGAATTAGCATCTTGGAGTGACAACAATGTTTATAGCGGAAGATACCAAGACTTTTTAAATTATATATGGGTCGGTGCTGTAGCCCCGACTATTGGATTTGATAACTCAAGAATGGTTTTCAGTAGTTTTTTTACACCAAGACAATTTAATGCTATTGATGCTGGTGGCTCTGGTGATCCTAATATAGGTGCTAAGGTTGCTTATTTTAATGATCCAACTTATAATTATCCTATGTTAAATAACTCCTTTGGTAGTATTCCTGATAAAGGACCAGATCCTCCTAAATCATCTTTATCAGCTGCAATAAATAAACCTGGCGATTACCAACAGATTAGAAACTTTGGTATTTGTGATTCATTGAGTGGAATTGGAATTGAAGATCTATATGTCAGAGATGAATTTTCTACAGGAACTCAAGAAGGTGATGTAGGGGTGTATATATGTCATTTCAATTCTTTATATCAATCAAAAAATTATAGTGGATCGTTATTTGACCTTTTTGGCTTTTCACTTAGACAATTTAAACCTTATTATGGATTGCCTTTTCAGAGATATTCTCAACATAACTATAATAGCGTTGGTGATGATAGATACGATGGTCTTAGTTTTTTCACACTTAATTCTTTTATAAATCAATCTAATTCTCAAAATATGGATGTATATGGTCCTAATTATCTCGTTAATAATCCCTCTACCGTACCAAGACCACCAGCAGTAGCTGGACAACCAGCATATGGTTTAAGTTTCGTAGGTTTTGAACCAGCAACAATTCAGGTTGATAGTGATCGTTTAAGAAGTGAAGACTTGCCAGCCAAATTACAAAATGCTTTTTATCTTATTTATAGTAATTTGCCTAATTCAAGATATATCACAAATAATAGTGAAATGAATGTTATCGGTTATTTCTATAGACAATATAAATCTGGAAATTATTATTTTTCATATCCAACTTCATATACAAAAACACTAACAAGAGATTATAATTTAAGTTCAATTAGAGTTGCTATTTTAAATTCTAACGGAAGACCTGCTGAAAACTTAGGCAGAAAAGTATCAGCATTTTTCAAATTTACAATACCTACTGTACTTCCAGAAATGGATGATGAAACAGCTAAATCATATGCTGAAGCTAATATAAATCCACAACCTTTAGAATTGCCTCAAATGAGTCAAATACAAGATGATGCTTTTCAAAATCTTGTTAGTAAAAATTTGAATCCCATGATCAATCCAACCTATGTAGCACAAGTTATTGAAATTGAAAATCTTTATGATGAACCTATTGAAGCAGGTCCATTGCCAGCTGAATTAGATATTCCTGGTGTTGCTGAGGATATTACAGAACCTTATCAACCAGAACCTTTATTAGTTGAACCTATTTATGAACAGAAAGAACCTGATTTAGGCGCAGAAGCACAATTATTGTTTGGTGTAGAAGGACAACCACCTGAAGATCCATTTACAGAACAATTCTATGCTGAACTTGAAGGTGCTGAAGAAGCAGGACTTGGTGGCTTAGGAGGATTATCAATGACCCCGCAGGTTGCTGAGCAATTATTGGCTCCTGTAGAAAGTGAAGCAGCTGCTGCTCTTCAGGAAGATCCAGAAGGTGAAGATTTACCTTCAAGAGTTACATCAGCTAGTAGGCAAAAAAAACTTAAAGAATTAGAGGCTGAAGCTACAAGCAGTATAACTGAAAGAATTATATCTCAACTAAGAGCGAGAAGAGCTGCACAAAGACGAAGAAGTAAAAGTGTAGATCCGAAAAGAGGTCCTGAGTCTCCAAGAAAAGCAAGATCAAAAAGCGTACCAGCATCTAAAGAAAGACAAAGAGAGGCTGTTGAAGAAGCAGCTAAAGCTAAATCATCTTAATTTTTTTTTTGCGAAGCACCTTTGGTTTTTTTAGGTTTTTTAGGTTTTAACTTTGGTTTTCTAAATTGTGATTTCTTCTTGGGTTTTGAACCACCTTCGAAGATTTTATGCTCTTCAAGTTTTGGAGGAGGGTTAGCTTTTTTCATTAATTTAAGCTGTTTTGATAATGAATTAGCATTAAATTGATCTCTATCTACTAGTCTAATCATATAAATTATATATTTATTATTATTATTAATATATAAATTATAATGAGTAGAGACTATAATGATATATATAACAAGGAATTTGTGGTAAGTTCTCAAGGTCAAAATGCAAATCAATTTCAAGTTAAACTACCACACAATTGTGTTATTACACCTGGTACTGAAATTGCCTTAACTAAAGGTAGATTTCACTTGGTTGATAGAAAAACTATCGATAATACTAATAATACCTTTGTTCTTCTGTGGGGTCAATATAATATGGATATCACATCTTCTGCAGGTGTAAATACTGAAGAATCAAAATATTTATCACCTGAAGTAATACATTTAAAGCCTGGTATTTGGGATCTAAAAGCTACTACAAATGATACAGCTGGTCTCTCTACTGGATTAGGATTCGGAAACCCTAATATATTAACAAATCTTGTAGATAGTCTAAATGAACAATCAAGATATTTTTGTTGGCAGTGGGGCGGAAAATATACAGCCAATGATCAAATTGCTATATTCCCTTATTGGGCTAATCATACTTCAGGAGCTTGTGATTGGATTAGCGCAAGTTTTACTGAAGAATCTCCAGCTTTTGCTATAACAGCAGCTGTTCCCGCTACAAGTCCTGAAACAATGACTATTAGCGATGTTGGAAATGGAGCAAGTTTAGCAGTCACAAATACAAGAGTTCCTATGCCATATACCAAAGAAGTCCTCCCAGCAGGTGATGCTGCTAATCCAAGAATAATGCATGAATTTACATTACCTTTGACTGCAGCACCTAATATTGAAAAATTATTTGGAGGACTAATTATTGAGCAACAATTTACATATAGACAAAACGAATCTTACAATGCTTCTAAAGATTGGATCGGTCTTGATCCTGATCACTTAGATGATCTTTCAAACGCTATTAATAATTGTATTTTTGGCTGGGAAGTACTCGAAGATGGCAAAATAGCATTTTACAGAAGAGAAATATTAGAAGGAGGAAGACCAGGCGATAGAATTGAGGAACATATTTCAGCTACAACTTATGACGGTACTACAGAAAGAAAAATTGAATATCTTTTAGGAATGTATCTTCAAGGCAATATAAGTAAGATAAGATTAGCGTGTTTGGTGGACAGTGTATCTGTAGCATCATATGAACTCGCAGAATCCGATACATTTGATTATAATTGGAGACATGCACTTTGCAATGCATCTGATGTAGATGTTGAATTTGTAGGTTTGACACAAAACCAATTTGTAAAAAATAGATATGATCAAAGTCTTGGTACTGTACCTAAACCTACTGCCGCTGCTGGCAATGAAAATAATTTTAGAGTAGCTATGATATACGCACCAATGCCAGTAGATTCAGAAATTATATTGTTCCCTGATGTAAAGGTTAATCAAGAATTATCAAGCTTAACCCAATCTACTAATGCTTTGACCTTTTTGCCTCCTAATGCTAACAGAGTTTATAATTATATTAATACGCAAACAGCTGATGCGGGTAATCCAGATGTAGTTAATTTAAATATGATAGATGTTGATCATCCAGACTTTCATATATGTATTGAAAATCTACCAATTGAAAATGCTTTATGTAATGGTAATTTTGGTCAAGCTCAAAAAAGAATTTATAGTCAATACAATGAAGATGGAACTATAAGTGAAACCATTGAACCTTACAACCTCTATTATCATAAATTGTCTCACAAACAACCATTCGTATTAGATACATTTAAAATTAGAGTCACTGATAATGAAAATAGGACAAGTCAAGAGTTTGCAGGTACTACAATTTTAAATATTCATATCAGGAGCAATCCTCATAGAAATTATCAATCATTAATTGGTACTATTAATGATCTTGCTCAGCGTCTTGATACAATAGATAATACAGAAGAAGTACAAGAAATGGCTAATAATGTTTTTTAATTTAAATAATTTTGTTCAAATTAATTAATTTTGTTATAATATAAAAATGTCAGCAACTGCTAGTAAGAGAAACCCCTTACCGAAATTAGTGGATGATCAGCCTAAGACTGATGAGCCATTAAAAATGAAACCTTTAGATGAATCACATCTTTTTGATAAGAAGGACAGAAATATTGAAATTAAGGTAGAAGAGAAGACTCAACCAGTAGCTCAAGAAGCACCATTAGTGGTTCAAAAACCACCTAAAAAACCAAGAAAGAAAAGAGTCTTATCAGAGGCTCATAGAAAAGCATTGGCGGCTGGTAGAGCAAAAGGCTTAGCTACACGGAGAGCGAGAGCGGCAGCAAGAAAAGCTAAGGCAGCTGAAATAGCAGGCATTAAAGAAAAAGCTTTTGTAGAAAAACATGAAAAGAAGGCAGCTACGGAACATAAGCGAACATTGGCTTTAGCAAAAAAACTTAAAAATACTGAGATTCGAAAAGAATATGAGGCTAAGAGTGTTAAAAAGGTACAAAGTGATCCAGATGCTGAATTTAAAAAATTCTACTCAATGATGTCCAGATATGAAAAAATCAGGGCTCAACAGTACTTAGCAAAAAAAAAGAAGGCAGTAGCAAAACCTAAAGCTGCGGCACAACCAGCTGTCCAAAGACAAAATGCTTATAGAAAACCAGCGATTAAGAAAAAAGTCTCCTGGCAAGACTATTCTTCTAGGAAACCTAGAGGACCATTGGCTAAGCAACCTCAAAACAACTATCTTCATTTCTTTACCTAAAAAATTATTCGTCTTCGACAAAATCAAGATTAGAGTCAATTAATAATGGTTCTTCAATAATGAAGGATAAACCTTTATAACCTGTAGGGTAATGATATGAATATTTTTTATCCAAGAAATCTTTCAAATCTCGTAATGGTCTTAATCCTACAATCGATCCGTGATTATCCTTATACCATTCTTTATAGTCAATATATATTAAACTAATTTTCATATAATCATTACTCTCTGGGTCGTATATAATTTTATCATGTACAAATTCTTCAAATTGTGCGTTAATTACGGAATCTTTTTCGCGTAGGCTTCTAACAGAACGCAGTAATCTATTAAGATAAAAATGAAATTGGCTGTGATCCTCAGGAGAGGCACTGGTGATTTTATATGCTCTATCTTTAAATGTCTTTGTCATTCTTTTAGTATATTTTTCGAGTGAGTCAATAGCTGCAGTTTCAGAGTAGTTATCCATTGTTTTTTTTTTAATTTAACCTTAAAATAACCTTAATTTAAAGTCAAATTTTTTTATTTAACAGTAATCTATTATTATTATTGTATTATTATTATTATTGTATTATTATTATTATTGTATTAGTAGTAAAAGTGTACTAAGAGTATAAGTGTATATATGAGTATTAGTATAAAATGTGTATTTTGTGTAACTTGTAATTCGGGCAATCGGGCAGCTGAATGAAAAGTCCATGAGGAATTTGATTTTTCAAAACTTTTCAAATTAGTGCAAAACTCTATACAAACCGCGAAACACACAAATACCCATTTTAGCATATCCAATTTTGGACATCAGATATAAAATCAGTTATATCTTTTTCTAATTCTTTTTCAAGTGTATCAAAAATTAATGGGTGAAATACTTGATCTATGCTTGATACTTCTTGAACAGCAAATCTATAGTTATTATCATCTAAAATACATTCCAAAGTACTTTGTATTACTTCATCTAAGTGATTTTCTTTAAAATCATCTATTAATTTTTGATATTTATCTTCCTTTTCCTTACTTTCTTTTTCTATTTTTTCTGCCCTATCCTTTAGAACTTGCTCATCATTTTGTTTCAAATCTGGTAATATTTTCTGTATAACATACTCCTTATAGCTCAATACTGAATCTGGGTCTAAAACCGCTTCCACTAGCCTGTGATAAAACCTACTATAGAAATAATGAAATCCTCTTAATGATCCGTGAACATGTGCTCTTTTTTTTTTTTTTTCAGAATGTGATAATGTATATTGGTCATATATCATTTTATTAATATTACTAATTATTGTTTTATGAAATGTGCTTATAGCTGATTTTGGCAATTCTAAAAATTTTTCAAATAACTGTCTTACTAAATTATATTTTCCAATTTTAACCCAAATTCCTTTTTTATATATTTTAAAATAGTTCGTACCAACATATTTAATTAGGCACATTTCAGGTCTTAAATAAGTATTTTTGACAAATTTGATTAATTTTTTTTCTAAACAAAATTTTAAATCACTTCTTTTAACAATAAACTTTTGCTCCCAAATGCTGTTATCCCCAAAGCATAGTGCGTCATGATTTTTAAGGTCAGTGGTTGATCTAAACTGCTTGTTGCACTTTGAACAGAAATTAGTACATATTATTTCAGTAGTATTAATCAATAAATTTCTATCAATGTCTTCACCATCAATATGAACTCGACAAACGCGTTTGCCTCGTAAATGTCTGAAAAGTCTTGATCTAGAAGGGAAGTCTTTTAAACATCTTTTACATTTATACATCTTTTTTTAATATTATATAATATTTAATTTTTAAGTAATTTTTGTATTTTGAATTTTTGATTTACATAAATGACAAAAAATACAAATTAATCAAAAGTCACAACGAACTTTCTCTGTCCATTAATAGGATATTTAATTTCAACACCTTTCTTAGAAAGATCATTTTGTTTTTTCTTTCTATTTTTTGTGTATTCTTTTTCTCTTGACTTAGTGTAACTCTTTTCATTTTTAATGTAAATAGAATCACATTCATTGTAATCCTCCTTTAGACAGTAATACCAGTCAAAATACTTGTCATTTGTGGATTTGAAACTATTTTTATAAAAAGTATCTTTTTGGATATTTTTTACACAATATATATCTACCTCATTAATCGTTTTCTCATTAAACTTATATCTTCTTTTATCCTTGTAGTAATACACTGTACGGAAATTATCTCCTCTATGGTTTCTTGCTTTATAATTTAAAATTTCATCTCTAGGAATATATAAATATATATTGTTATCCATTTATTATTATGTTCTATTTAAAATATAGATAATAAACGATGGCATCAAAAAATCCTGAAAATATTGCTGATTATGATCTTACTATCCAGCCTCCTAAAAAAGGTAAAGGTACTATTAAAATGAAACGCCCTGTTGATAAGCGCATGTTTAATTGTGAGCGGGGGTGTCTAATGCTTCTAGTGGGGCTCCCAGGTGCTGGTAAATCTACGTGTATTCTTAATCTTTTAGCAGGAGAAAACTTTCTTAAATACTATTATGATGTAATACATTTTATAGGAGCAACAATTGAATTTGATCCTACTTTAAAACCTTTGACTGAATTTTATGGCAACTGCCATACCGATTGTTCGGATAGTATAATTCAAGGAATTATGAATAGTCAATTAGAGCAAGACCCTGAAGAGCGAACTAACTGCGCAATTATAATTGATGACGCTTTAAGTTTGCCTAGTTTTAAATCGAGAAAAGATACTACACTTTCGAGGCTTTTTGGTATTCATAGGCATGTAACAAGAGGTTTTTTACCTACAAAAGAAAATGGTTTTAAAAGCGGAGGAGGTGGTCTAATTATTCTTTCAACACAGCGTCTCTGGGGTTCAACGCCACCTAACTCTAGGGCTTGTGCTGATGCTATATGTATTGGTAGAACGGCAAATGAGGAGCAGCTCGGCAGAACAGCTAAAGAGTACGGAGGAATGTTTGGAGGTGAGCAGCAACTTAGAGAGATGATTCAATATTGTTTTAAAAATGAAGATCACGGTTTTCTATGTTTATATATTGCAGGTGATATGGATCCCGACTCAAAAGGACCTGTAGCTTATAAAAATTGGTCAGAGAAAATATTTCCTTCAAAAAGATTCCCAGCTAGAGAAATTAATCTAACTGATGAGCCTGTAAATGAAGCAAAATAATGAATGTTAATAATATATGTTTGGTCTAGAAGTGTGGAGA
>JAAHTH010001230.1_pt1 | contig 13259 bp, 14 predicted proteins | sample 6116091 | NCBI WGS metagenome assembly JAAHTH01 (sample SAMN13939990, study PRJNA603662) | sponge metagenome | isolation source: marine sponge | host: Mycale hentscheli | place: New Zealand | collected 2006
ATCCTTACTATACCTGTCGTTTTTTTTCCCTGCCCAGAATCTAAGGAATTTAATAATTGCTTTTTTGTTCGCTTGATAAAACCTTATAATTGTGAGAATAAATTATGAGGTTGTATAAATCGTGCAAAGATCGGCAAAAATACTTAAATGAAAAAAAAAATATATTTTTCTCAAAAAATCTTGAAAATTATTTTTCTTAAAATTTCCCCAAAAATATTTATTAAGTAAAATTACTTAAGAATAACATTCACTATATATATAATCAAATACCGCCAATTAAATATCTTCTTATACTATATAATGTCAATGAAACAAATTTTAGAAAGTCATACTAAAGCAAGACTCATTCAGGAAATTCAAAAAAATAATGTCAAGGGATATTCAAAATTAAAAAAAGATGAATTAATTAAATTAATGATGTTACCAAGAAATATTAACAAATTTAGTTATATCAAAAAAGCAGATCCAAAACAAAAATCTCAACCAAAAAAAGAAAAACCTAAACCTAAATTTAATGTTAAAACAAATATATTCCAAAAATTTATTAACTTACTTAAAACTGGAAGTAAAGATGAAAAAGAAAAAATACAAACGATTTTGTTTGCAGATCCAGAATTGCACGATGAAATAATGCTGACATTTCAAAATAATTATAAGTATCTTGTTAAGAGTGGAAAAAGAAAAGTCCATATTCGGCATAAATATATGCACAATGTTAAAGATACTATTGAATTATTACAAGAACTTAAAAGACGAGACGTGAAGGGAGATACAAAAGATATTTTAGAAGATATAGACGATGGATTAAAACAAGGTCTTTATGACTGATTATTTTTACCAAAAATTAAAATCTAATATATATTTATAAAGATGAGCGAATGGACTGACTTTGTTAAGAAGTATGCACGAACACATAATGTATCCTACAAGGATGCCTTGAAAAAAGCGTCTGCCGAATATAAAAAGAAAAAGGGAACTAAAGGTGCCGATAATATTTCCCGAGATAAAAAGGATAGTATGACAAAAGATTTCACAACGAAGAAAGGTGATAAATTAAAAACAGGAAAACGAAAAGGCAAGGCAGCGTATGCTATGGACAAGTAATTTTTTTTTCAAAAATTTTTTTTATTTCTCTTAAATCATCAATTGGTAATTTTTTTATAAATAATTTTAATTCTTTAGTTTCATTGTCTAAGTGACAATCACTTGAGCAATTGCAGGATATTCTTTTTAGAAAACTTAATAATCCCATAATATAATATAATTATATAATATATTATGCCGTTTCAAGTTTTTAAGGATGGTGATAAATTCAAATTAAAAAATCTTCATACTAATGTTGTTGTCAATAAATCATTTAATTCAAAAGAATCTGCATTACAGGCAGGATTAAATTATATGGCATACCGACACGAAAAAGGCGTGATTAAAGGAAATAAAATCTTGCCTATAAGTAATAATGCCACCAAAAAAAATAAACCCAAAATACGTTCCAAAAGGACTCTCAAAAAAAGATAAAGAAAAACAAATCAAATCAATCAAGGAAGGTAAAGACCGTCCCAAAGTTGATTATAAAACAAAACGTTCTTCACACGTAAAAAAGTTTGAAGATAAGTATAATACAAAAATAACAAATAAATCTTTTATAACAAAAAATATTATTTCTAAAACAGGAATGGATAAAATTTTAGATAAAGGTATGGCAGCATATTATTCTGCAGGATCAAGACCAAATGTTTCAAAAGAGCAATGGGCACTCGCTCGTTTAGCAAGTGTAATAACAGGTGGTGCAGCAAGAAAAGTAGATAAAGATATTTGGGAAAAATACAAAAAATAATTATTTTTGGTCATCATACCAGTTAGACAAAAATGTTCTCATAATGGATATTTGATTTATGAAATCATTTTCTTCTAATAATCCTTCACTCATTAATATATCTGTCATTCTGCACCAACCATAAACACTCAATAAATTTTTTTTATATTGTTCAATTTCTTCTTTTAGTTTTTCAACTTCTTTATCTTTTTCATCAAATTTTTGTTTTAGGTCATTTACCAATTCAAGATATTCGCCTTCCAACATATATATATATTCTATTATTCTCTAATAGTTGAATCATTAATATGAATTAAAACATCTCCTTTATTATATAAACAATGTGACCCACGACTTTCTCGGCGATTGTGCAAACCTCCTCCACTTCCGTGTCTGTGTATCGTTGGATGCATTGACTTATATTTTTTTTCTGTATTATTTACAATTCTACCCCCTTTGATTGTAGAACAAAAAGGGCATTCATAATAAATATGTGTTTTATCAATTTTATGTGCAAAAACTTCAACCATTTATATATATAGAATATTTTATTTCTTTATATGTAAATTTACTTAAATAATAAATTAGTAATTAATTATCTTTTATAATATTATAATGTCTTCAGGTGATAATCAATTCTATCAAACTGCTAAAGGTGGTTTAAGTATGAGAATGAACAATATGGAACAACTTGCCGAAGGAAAAAGGCAAGAAGGGGTAGGTTTAGAGCAACAAATTTTGGCGTATAATGATGAAATGGAACACGCTAAAGCAAATAGAGATACGGCAATTTTTGGTCTATCATTAGGTGGTGCTGGAGCATATAAAGTTGCTTATGGTGTAGGGTCAGCAATTGGAAAAAGAGTTTTAGGTAGAAGTGTGCAAAGACTTCAAACTGCTGTCAATCAATACAGAAGACAACAAGGTCAAACAACAGAAGAAGAACCAACAGAAGAAGAACCGGCAGAAGCAGCAGAAATAAGACCAGCAGATGAACCATTCACACAGGGTATAGACCCAATTGCACCACGAGAAGATTTTGAGGGATTTGGAAGACAAGCAGGAGATGATATTGAAACACCACAAATTAGAGTAACTGATGAACCTACAGGAGGAACTGTTGAAGATGCTTATGGTGAAGATTTTGACCCAAAAACTTTAGATATGAGTGACCCATCAAATCCAAAAGCATTTCCGGAAGGTGAAACACCACAGGAATTTCCACAATCCTCTACAGTTGCAAGAGATGGTTTTGGAAATGAATTTGACCCAAGATTAGTTGATACATCTTCATATAGAAATCCACAAGCAGTTCCAGAAGATAGGTTAGTTGGTGATACTATTGAAGATGCAAGATTTGAAGATGCACCAATAACAAAATTACCTCCAAGTTCTCAAGACCCAAGACAAGTAATAGGTGAAGAAACAACAACAGAAGTTCAACCAGAAAGTTCATTTAAGGTTTTAGGTCAAGAACCAGACCCAACAATCAAAACTATGGGTGATGATATTAAAACACAAGCAGGAACTGAGGCAGAAGAATTAAGTGATGTGCAACAATCTCGTTTAGCAGGAATACTAAAAAGTAATCCAATATTAAGTGAAGATAATATAGGAACATTAAAAACAATGGGTGCTGATTTTGGCGAATTAAGTCCAGAAGAAATTGACACTGGTGCCAGAATGTTAATGGGTGATTCTGCGGTTGAAGGTTTATCTAGTATGCTTGGTGCTGCTGGTTCAGTAATTGGTTCTGCGTTACCAGTGATAGGTCTGGCGGGAGATATTGCGGGAATATATTTTGCTGGAAAAGGTCTTCAGGATTCTAAAGATGCAGTGCAACAAGAAATGGATGATAAAGCAAAGGCAGTTCAGGCACTTGCTACCACCAATATTCCTTTAAATATTCCTAAAATGGGTGCTACCCCTGTATTGGATACTTCAGCGATGCGACAAGGTGGAATAGAAAACTTTTAATAATTTTCTCTTATTATATTATACAAAATGCCGAACAAACAGAGATATACGAACAATGTTTCTAATCCTCTTTTGAAAGTAATTAATGCAGATTCTCAACTACAGGAAAACCCCACTTCTACTTCAAGAAATCTTAATGTGCAATTATTTGGTGACGATTCTGGAACAGTGAGGAAAGTTGCAGTAAATTCTTCTGGTCATATTTTAACAGATATAGAACCGGATCCTGAAACAGGTTTAGCAACTGCAGCAAATCAAACTAATGGTAATCAAATAAGTAAATCAATGGGAAGTGAAGATGGTTCTACTGGAGGAACGCAACGCCAAATCCACGTAGATGGTTCAGGTAATCAATTAGTAAGTGTCGTCTCGAGTGTGAATACACTTCCTGCCAACGCTGCCAACTCTCATATTACTGATGACCCAGCAAATTCTTTTGCCGTAGGATTAAAAGGTAGAACAACTATAGGAACAGCAACAACAGAAACATTTTTGAAATGTGATACAGATGGGCATCTTCAAGTTGATGTATTAAGTAGTCCAAGTTCTTCATCAACAGTAATTAAGGCAAACGACGGTAATGATGGTTCAGGCACAGACCGCACAGTTCTCTGCGATGGTAATGGTGCTTTAATTGTAGATGCTTCAAAAGAGGGTGTGGTGTCCGCCGATGGAACAACAACCGCCTTACATACTATGATGTTGGGTAATAATTCAGGTAATTTAAGAACAATACAATGCGATGCAAATGGTATTGTTTCTGTTGATGGTTCAGCATCTACGCAACCTGTTAGTGGGACTATAACCGCTAATGCTGGTTCAGGAACATTCGCCGTTTCGGCGGGTTCATTACCCTTACCGAGTGGAGCAGCAACAGAAGCAACACTCGCAAACGCCGAAGGACATTTAGGCACTATTGATACAAGCACCGCAGGTATTCTTGGTTCGCATTATCAAGAAGGAGATGCTATTGGGGCAAGTGATACTGGTGTTCTTATTATGGGACGCAACGGCACGAATGCCGCAAAACCTATTCACATTACGAATAATGGTGATGTTGAAGTTGAAATTGCTGATTTTGTAAAGGGACAAGCAACGAAAGCAAATAGTTTTCCAGTTGTTTTAGCAAGTGACCAAGATACATTAGCAGTAGAACAATCTTATGCTTACGGAAGTGAATATACAATTATTAACGCACAAACTATTGCTGATGGTGATACTGTTACAAGTGGAGCATTTGAAATACAAAGTGTTAAAAATATTCAAGCAATAATTAGTTTAAGTGTTTCAGCAGGAGGTTCTACTAATTATGAAGTAGGATTTGAAGGTTCTCTTAATGGTAGTGATTTTTTCGCATTCCCTGATTCTTCACTTTTTGGAAGTGCTGATGCTATATTAAGCACTGAAAAATCAGGTATTGTTCCAGTAAGATATATGAAAATTAAAATTACAAACACTCACGGATCAGGTTCTCACTCTTTCACAGTCAAGGGTTCAGTATTAGGAGCATCTCTTGCAGCACCTTAAATAAATAATTACTAAAAAAAAAATATATTTAGTAATTATATATAATGGGTAATGTTTTAAAGAGAGGTGCTGAAGGTATAAAAGATATGGGTGCCGGTGGGGCAGGTCGTGCCGCCGCAGTTCAAAAAGACCAGCAATCAAGAATTCCAAAACCACCACCAGATCCAATCTATTACAATCCACAACAAAAGAAACAAAAGGATGCCGATGCTTATGATTCAACTATAGGACAATCAAGATTTCAGGGAACGGCACCCAGACATTTTTAAACTAATACTTAAAAAAATAATCTTTGTTTAATTTATAAATATGTTCGCAGTTAAAGAATCAATGCCAGTTGTCAATTATTCAACAAAAATTATTAGTGACCAAGCGGGAAGTGTTTTTGACCCCAACAATAATTCAAGGATTAGAATTAATGTTCCAGCATCTAATTCTATGATTGATTTAAGAAACTCTTATGTTCAATTTGAAATGAAGGTCAATCCATCCACCAATGCCGGAACCAGTGCCGCCGCAGGAAATAATACTTTTGTGATGAAACTTGGAAATGAACAAGGTGTAGAACAGGTCTTTAGAAACTTCCGTGCTTATTTAGATAATCGAGAAGTAGAAAATGTTGCACATATTAATATTCTTGAAAAATTCAAGGGTGTTTATGCCGAAGATGTTTCACTTAAGGGAGTAGATTCAACATTTAATCACGGAGGGTTCCCCTCTCATAATCCTTCTTTCTTTGTTACCGATGGTGATATTACTGCCGGAACTATGACAATGAACCGCACACCAACAAAACAAGTCTATCGCCCAAAATGTTCAGGATTATGGAATTATCCAAATGGTATTCCTCTTGTTTTGACGGGAAATTTAACACTCGAGTGGGATCTTGAAGAATCTGCTAGAGTTCTTACAACTGCTGCTGAACGCCTTTCAAATATTCCTGTTGCAGACCCAGCACAAAATGCTAATGTGACAACATTTGAATGTGTAGCACCAACTCAAGGAAGCGAACCACACTGGAATGGATTTGGATGGGGTGATACAAATGATAAAGTCAAACAGAAATGTCCTCTCACTGTGGGCAACGTCATTACCATTACAGGAACATTAACGGGTGCTATAGCAGTTTCACAAGAACGTGTTATTACTGCTGTAGCACAAGATGCTGGAACAGGAAATATTACAGTAACTGTTGCGGATGTAGATTTATCAGCAGCAGCACCTGTAGCAGGTTCTTTTAAAATTGAAGTTCGTTTTGGACGTTCAGGAGTTGCAACTGAAGATGCTTCAAAATATACTTACGAAATTAGCAAAGTAGAATTGGTTACTCGTGTCATCGAATTGCCACCTCAATACTTACAGGCAGCACAGCGTCGTATGGGTGGTGAAGGATTTGCTATGGATATTCAGTGCTATACTAATTATGTAAATAATGTTCTTGCAAATGTAGGCACTCAATCTATATTAATTCCTAACTATCAAAATCGTGTGAAATCCGTAATGAGTATTCCAATTCAAAATGCACAAACAGATTACTTTTATGACCGCACAGGTAAGGTAGGCAATTTGAAAAATTATCAAGCAGTTATAGGACAGCGAAGGGAACCACAGCGACCGGTTAATATGACTAATCAAACTACCTCTACTAATGAATATCCAAGTCAAGAGCATTTGCACGAATTAAGTAAAGCACTTCAGGCAAGTGGAACTGACGTGCGAACACTAAGACATTTCCGTGAAAATTTTGCTATGTCACGATCTCTATCGTATGATGGTTCCAGTGAAAGTCTTGCTGAAAAGGGTTTCCGTTTTGAATTTAACCATAATTCAAATGTAGTAGATGCTAAAATCTTGTATTCTTATGTCTATGGACTTAAGAGAATTCAGGTATCTGCCCAAAATGGTTTAGAAGTGCTAATGTAATTTTTTTTCTCTAATTTTATTTTCTCTATAATATTTATAAAATATTATGGATGATTCAAGTAGTTTTATTCAAAAGCGATATTTAACTATCAACCCAGTGAATTCAGGAGAAGGGGTTTATGGTTATAGTGAAGGTTTGCCACAAATTATTTTTAATCTTGGTAGCAGTGGTCTTTTGCAAACGGATGAAGTTCGTCTTTCATTTAATTTAAGGATTGCTGCTAATGGTGGAAATGCCAATAATGTAGATCCTGCGAAGCAAGTTGCTACAGGATTTTACAATGGAGCAGAAAATATTATTGATGAATTAGAAATTAGTTCAACCAATTATGGTCGTAGTTTAGAACGAATTGACCACTATGCAAGAATGAATGCCTCTGTCAATTCTGCTCTTCATTCCAAATCTCAATATGACTCTCATTTGAATCACGAACAGGGTTCTTCAGGAATTGGTATCACAACTTCTCAGCAATTGCGAGAAGAATTAGATAGTGATGCTCAACATTTTGCTGTTAATGGAGAAGTAAAACATCAAGGAATTATTCAACGTAATAATGTTGAAGGACGTGAATGTTCTATGAGAATTGTTTGCGGACTTATGCTTTCAGGTCAGGAATTATCTTTAGATGACTGTGGAGGATTAACTTTGAGAATTAAACTCGCACCAAATGAAGCAGTGCTTGGTGATCTTGCATTAATTACTGGTGAAGCAGCAACAGCGGCATCAGGTTATCATTATGAAATCCATAATCCACGATTGATTGCTGGATGTGTTTTGGAATCACCTTCACAGGTTGCTCAGCGAATGGCAAATCCAAATCCTTCTTTGAATTTCCTTTCATACCATAGTTTCTATAACAATATTGTTTCAACTGACTTTCAAGTCTTACATAAGATTAATTCCGGTGCCGTTCTCAGTTCATTTAGTAATTTCTGTCCAACTAAAAATTTAAATAATTATGCTCAGTTAAGTGATGCACAAATGAACCCTAATATTGAAGAACTTACTTTCCAAAAAGATGGACAACGTGTGCCTCTTCAATATGCCTTACTCACAGACCAAGATTCAGTCTTAACAAATGACAACTCACAACCAACAACCTTCCCTGCTGTTCTTTATCATTATTTAAGTTCGTGGGGTGCCCCTGTTGATAGACTTAAGAGTTCTGTGACACCAGTTGTATCAGGACTTAATGCTACTCAAAATAGTTTTGGGGTTTTCGGTGTGGGTTGTTCATACGATGTTGAATCTCAAGGTATTAATGCTAAGGTCAGTAATATAGGATTTAATATTAAATCTAAGTTGCTTGACCCAGCAGACCAAGCAGACAACACCGCACAAACACCTTACTCTGCATTCACCTACTATTTATGCAAAAACGAATTACTAATTAATCGTGGGCAGGGTGTTGCAGTAGTAAATTAATTTAAAGTAATTTTTTTTTCTTATTTTTTTTATCTTCCATATTATTATAAATACTATGGATAATAATATGGATGATGGTTATTCTATTGATGATTTGATGAAAGTAACTGTTTCAAAAGAAAATCAAACTACACGTGTTGAGTCCGTGATTCAGGATCCAGATTCTTTTTCAACGGTGACCGGTTCTTCTGCCACTGCCAGATTTACTTTACCAGAAAAAGGACAAATGTTAGCACCTAATGGTCGCCTTTTATTTAAGGCAACATTTAGCGGATATGATGCCGCAGTTAATCGTATGCTTTCGCCACCCCGTTTAGGTGGTGCTTTAAGTATGATTCGTGAAGCGAGATTGTTCTGTGGTTCATTGATAGAGCGAAATGTTTTAGCAGGTCATAAAATAAATATCGAAACTAATGCTCTTCCTTATGATGCTCAAAATGAGGTTGTGGATGTTCTTTTAGGTGGAAATCACGGATATACTTATGCCGCAGATGGAACCATCCAACTTACAGATGATATTAATGATGGAACTAAAGGTGCCAGAAATTTGACTGCTGATGCTAATGCCACTGCTGAATATTCTGTGCCAATTGATTCACTTTTCAGTTGTCTTAAGGATGTTATGATTCCAACCTTCCTCAAAAATCCAATTGTGATTGAAATTGATTTTGATATTACTTTCGCTAATGGTAACAATGATGTTATGATTTCTTCTGGAGATGGTGCCGCTGCTGCTGCAAATACAGTTGCTGTTGCTCGACCACGTCTTGACCTTGACTATATTGTTATGGATGAAGAAACTGTTGAGGCATTTCGTGGAACTGTTATGGGATCTCAAGGACAAAGTTATGTATTCCGTAACCCAGTTGTTATTCAAAAGGTTATGGAAGCAACTGCCGATGCTACAACTCAAGAAAAGGATATGGAAATTGGTCTTGCCGGTCAGCGTGTAATGAAATTATTTATCGAGAAACAATTAAATTATAATAATGCATTACTTAAGGGATTGCGAAGTGATGGTCTTCTTGCAGAGGAAGTCCAATTATTTATTAATAATCAAAATCTTTTTGACCGAACTGTAGATAGATTGAGTGATATGTATGTATATTTAGGTCAGGCGGTTGGCACATCATACAAAATTCTTAATGGTGCTTATGAACTTGTTGGAGAACTTGGTGCAAATAATATTATGACTAATGCTGTCAAACTTCCAGAAAAAGCAGGTGAAGAAAATGATTCTAATATTGTTCAGGCAAATCTTCAGGGTCGTCAGCGTTGGTTAGGATTTAATCTTGGTCAGGCACGTGTAGATGGTAGAGATAATCCTATGAATTCTCTTAAGATTGGTCAGTCACCTATTGTTATTAGATTACAGAGAACTATTCCTGCTGCTGGTGTCAAAACCGCTCGTGGTGAAACCAATAATGCTCAGGAAAAGACAGCAGCAAATATTAATGTATTTGCAGAAACTGTTAAGGTAATGACTATTGCCAATGGTGAAGTGATGATTTCATCCGCTTAAGAATAAAGGATAGTGCCTATCCTTATGAACCTACGCTTTTTTTGTTTTACTTTTTTTAAAAGTATATTTTCTATTTAATTTAAGGAAAAATTGAATTAATTAATTATTCCGTAAAATTACTTAAAAAAATAATCTCATACTATTATATAATACTATAATAATATGAGTTCTCTTCAGGATATAATCAACTTGTATAATGCAGACACAAACAAAAAAGGCAAAAGAGCAGTCATTAGGGGAAGACCCACAAGAGATTTCTTAATAAGGAACCGACACTATATTACATCTGGTCAAGCAACATATTATGCAGACCAAACAAAGGTATATAAACCTTCTACTAAATCTTTTGTAAATAAATTAACAAAAACAGGTAGAGTTCAACTAAAATATAAAGGAAATAAAGTTGTTGATTCAGTGATTAAAGAGAAATCTTTAGGAAAAGAAAAATTCTATTTGGCAGGAAATGATGACCTTTCTAACAATGAATTACTTTATGAGATTATTAGGGATGATCCATCCCTTAGAGGAAAATTTAGATTAGTTATAAAAAGAGATGGTGAAATTATTAGTGACCAAAATTTAGATATTCCTACTTCAGGATTAAGTAAATGGTGGAATGAAATTCGTTTTACATATCAAAAAGTAAGTGGGACAATGATTTGGAATAATGATTTAATAAATCACGAAATGATGAATATAGATTTTGATGTTAATTTTATTTTTACAAAAGAGAAAAAACTTTCACCAAAATATATTGAACAAACATTTAGACAATCAATAGATAATATGTGCTTCTTTAATCCTATTAGAAATTGGATTGATGAACAAATAGAAAATGTAGAAAGTAAATCATCACTAAAAAAATACCAAGAAATGAAAAATAAGATATTTGGTAAGCAATTGAAGAGTGGTTGGAAAGATGGATATATTGCAAAATATCCTAATGGAATGCCTCAAAATGAAATCCAAGATTTTGCAAATTATGCAACTATTGGTGTAAAAATGTATCAACCTTTTCAGGAAAAACCTTTTATTCATATTAGACCAGAGAAAACAGAACCACGAAAGACATTCACTTATGTTAATACTAAATTAAATCACGTTGATGGGGTGCCATTACAAGCATCAACTAAAAATTGTTGGGAAACTATTTATACTGACCAAATTCACACAGAAGTCACATCAAGAAAAGAATTAATAAATTTTATGAAAGAATGCAAAAAAAATAAAACACCTGCCATTTATAACAAAGATGTTTATGGTGTTAGTATGGTAAAAACAATGGAACAAGGATATAAATTGAGTAGTGAATATGATGAAATTGTAAATCAATTTATGACGGAATATGATTTATATAATTGTAGAATAAATGCAACTGCTGAACCACAACTTTATAATTTTATTAGACAAGGAACACATTTCAACGGAACAATTGATTTCACATATTTAGATAATGATTTGAAAGATTTTACAGGTATAGGTCACATTGATATGCAATCAGCGTATGTTCAATATGATAAATGTAAATATTATGATGGATTTGCTTTGAACATTACAGATTTTAGACCAATGGATAATATTGAACAAAATGGATTTTATTTGATTACTGAAATAAATGATGATAATGTAAATGATTCAGTAAATCAACTTATTACTAATTTGGGTTGGTTTTATGATGATAATATTTATACTCAACCAGAACTTAAAATGTTTCGTGATTTGGGATATACATTCAAAGTTTTATATGGTGCCACCTCTATTAATTCAAGAAATATTGATATGATTAATTACAAAGGATTACAAAAACCTGAGGAAAAGAAAGCAGCGTATTTTGAAAGAATTAGAGATGTTAAACCTTTACTACTTCAAAAAAATGCAATTATAGGTGATGATAAAGTTATTCCTAACTATTGTAAAATGGTTGGTTTCTGGGCAAGATGTTGTGATTACAAAAGTTTCTTTATTAATTGCGATGAACAATTTGCTGGAACTTTTTGTAATGGTAATAATAATGTTTATTATAATGAAGGTGAAACACGTATTGAAACACCAAAAGAAAAAAACACGACTATGATTCATCTTGCTGCACAAATAACAGCATTTCAAAGAATGATTATGTTAGAACAATTGATGCTTTTAGATCAAGATAAACTACTACGTGTGTGTGTAGATGGTATTTATTTTAAAGAACACGAATTTGAAATAATTAAACCATTTTGTGCAAAAACAAAAATGACTTTCAGGAATAAACAAAGTGAGCATTACTTATCCAATGTTCAACTGAATGAACCAGAACCAATATCACCTAATTTTGATATTTCAAAAAAGTGTTATAAAAGAGATACATATTTATTAGGTGCAGGTGGAACAGGTAAAACTCATAGTTTGGGAATAGATAAAGGATTAATAAATGTATTATATGTTGCACCGAGTTGGGAACTTGCGAGTGATGCAAAAGAAAAATTCCCTCATTGGGATATAACTGTAAAAGAAAGATTATTCAATGATAATCATATTTCACGAGGTATTTATAGCAGATATAATAATATTATTATGGATGAGATTTCTATGATGTTTGATGCAGAGCGATTATTTGTAAAAGAACATACACCACACGATGTTAGAATATTTTGGGTAGGTGATATTAAATGCCAATTGCCACCATTCTTATCTCCTGAAAAAATAAAAGCAATTAAAAAGAAAAATAAAGGTGTCCTTCCATACGAATGGAAACAAAAGATGCAGATTCCTTTTAAAGGTGAAAAAGAATATATTGATAATAAAATGGAAGTTCAAATTTTTACAAAAGTATATAGATTTATTGAAGGTGATGCATTGCATAAAATAACTAAATTTATGCGTGAATATATCACTCTGGCACCTGAAAAAATGATGAATGCCTTAAGTAGTAAATTTCCAGAATATATTAAATTTATTAATGATGAGGACTTAAAAAACAATTATAAATCAACAGATACTATTATTGCATCTACTCATTCTATAAATGATAAATACACTGAATTATTCAAGGATCTAAAAAAATACAAAGTAAAAGAGATGAGTATGTT
>JAAHTH010002677.1_pt1 | contig 13252 bp, 10 predicted proteins | sample 6116091 | NCBI WGS metagenome assembly JAAHTH01 (sample SAMN13939990, study PRJNA603662) | sponge metagenome | isolation source: marine sponge | host: Mycale hentscheli | place: New Zealand | collected 2006
AAGTCGTAAGATCCTCTACGGAATCCGCTAAACCCTAAGTTTAAAGCCATTTCTTCAGAATTTTCAAATAATCCAAAAGCAGTACCTCCAGCGTATCCACCAGAAATAGAAGCTAACATATCGTCAAAATCCAAAGCAGTTTGTCTTTGTAAGAATAACATGTTTTCTTCAATTGCCCCTTGAGTATCTAAATTTTTCAAAATAGCATCAAATGAATCAATTCCAGCAGCAGCAGTAAATCCTGTTTGCACGTTACCTCTGTCAGTAACAGCAGCAAAAAGACCTTGTGTACCATTTGCAGCAGCAATTGCTCCAGATCCAGCAGCAGCTCTTTCACCTTCTACTAATGACATTTCTAAGTAATCTTCGAAACGCAGTCTAGTTTCAGACTCAGCTTTTAAATACCATAAGTATCCAGAAGTTCCGTCTTCAGTAGCAACTTCAACCCAACCGATTTGAGCCATATCAGATCCATTTACAACGTACTTGTCTCTAATGATAACTGGTGAGTTAGAAAATTGAGTGAAAGAAGGAGTAATACTTTTTCTTCCTGTAGTATCTGCTTGACCTGTAGAATTAGCTATAGAAACTCCTTTAGCATACTCAGATCCATATACAAATATTTTAAGACCAGTTCCAGCAACGCCAGAAAGATCAGCAACACCGTAAGGTGCAACAACTACAGTAGCAAGAGCTCCAGCTTGGCTAGAAGCAGTTACAACAGCTTTAGTGTCAGTATGATTTGTATCATCTAAGATAACAATAGTGTCACCAGCTGAAATAACGTTTTCAACGAAAGTTTGGTTAGCTCCACCAACAGCGAAAGTAAGTGTATTGTTAGCTCCTCCGTTAGATACATCGTTGTAAGCAACGTGTAAACGGTTTTGCTCAGACCAAATAACTTGATCAGATGTCATTGGCATTTCAGCGCCAACCATTCTTAAGAATCCAGATAACGTACGGTTTCCGTAACGCTCTACTTCTTGTTCATAAATTTCAGGTAAATACTGCTGAGCAAATGTATCAGTGTCTCCAGCGGCAGTACCGTCGTTAAACTTTAGCCAGTTGCTATCGTTTAACTGTTGTTTTTGACTTGGTTTAATAGAACCAAAATTAGGACTTAAAGCCATAGTTTTTTAATTTTTTAGTTAAATTTTTTTGTTTTTACTTTTAGTTTTGTAGAATCAGCACCACTAATAGCTTTAACTTTAAAGCCGTTTAAAAACACATCGCCATTACTAGAGGGTCTAGCTGTTTTATCACTCAAGTTTTTTGAGTTATCAATAACACCTTTTACAGCGTCAGCTTTTCCTTGTTCATAAAAATGCGCAGCGATACGATCTACGTTTTCAGCAGCGTACATTGCTTTATGATAACCTTTATAGTCACTAACAGAACCGTTTTTATCTAGGAACTTCCCGATAAGGTTGTTAATGTCTGATTGTTTATCAGCAATACCGTCAGCGTTTTGTATCTTATACCTATATTTCTTTTGACCAACACTGATATCGAAACCTTCGAAATCATTAGTAAAAAGGTTTTTAGTATTTTCTTGAAACACTTTACGGTTTTCTTCAGCTTGTTCTTGCTGCTTATTATATCGATTGAAAAAGTCCATGGCTTTCTGAGCGTCAGGATTTACGTTTGATCTCAACTTGATATCAGCGTAGTATTTTTCCTTAGTGCTTTCCAAAAAGTTTTTGGCTTTTGCAACTTCTTCTTTAAATGCAAGTTTTTTCTTGCGTATATCTCTATCTTCATCTAAATCTTCGTCGTATTGAAAATCTTCTAACAACAAATCAATATCTGAACTATCGAGATATGGTTTTTCTTTTTTGTAATACTCTTTTAACAATGTAGTATCGTCTACGCTAGAGTAATCAGCGTTTAACCTCACGTAGTCTTCTACGCTGCCTCCGGTCTCTTCCATAAAAGAAACTAGTTTTTCAATGTTTTCAGGTAATTGTTTACCTAAAACCTTTTCATCTCTTATAGCTTCTTTTAGTTCTTTTTCCACTTCACCAACCTCTTCAATAATCTCTATTGGAGATTCTACTGTTTCTTCGGCGGTCCGTATTTCTTCAACCACTTCTTTGCTGTCGCCACTGTCTTTGGGCTCTTCGATAACAGCATTGCTATCATCTGTCTCTTGTGTTTGAACGGCATCTTCTTTTGGTATTTCAACTTTAATAACATCAGGTATAACTTCTCCTTGAGCCTCTGGCTTTGTTAAGTCTACTTTAGTTACTTCGTTTGATTTGCTTAATTTTTTAGGTGTTTTTTTCTTTTTAGATTTAAGCTTAAACTCACCTTCTTGTTTTACTTCTGTTGACATAATATAATATAATTTAAAAAATTGATTTGCCTACATAAAGGCACCAAGACCTTGGTCTGGTTGATTCTCAAAGTCTATAGGTAAGCCATCGTTTTTTCTTTGGCTTATCATTTCACTTTGTTGGGTCGCTTGTATTTTCGTTCTTTTATCTTTGCGATCTTCTATAAATTGTTCTTTGTTTCTTTCTACTTGAATATCCATTTGCTTAAGCTGCATGTCATACTGGAACTGTCTTTCCATCTCAGCTTGCTTTATTTGAGCTGCAACTTGCATTTTTTGCATTTCCATTTCTTGCTTAGCTTTTTCAATATCAACTTTAGTTGACGCTACAGCTTCTTGCTTCTGCACTTCTGCCATAGCTGTTCTTTCAGCTGTTTGAGCTTGAGCGTCTGCTTGAGCAGCAATATTAGCTTGTTGTGCAGCTTGATCTCGCTCTGCTTTAACCTTGCGCTTAATCTTTAACATTTGATTAGCTAGCTTAAGGTTTTTAATTTGACGTATATCAATAGCATCTTCTAGATCAATACCACCCGACTGCAACGCAACTTGGATATTTTGCTCTAGCTGAGCTCTTTCTTCTTCATCTGGCTCTAATTCTAAGAATATACCAAAGTCGTGAAGATTTAAATCTACAACTTCATCTAATGATTTTATATTGTACGTAGATATAGAGTTCTGTAACGATGCTCTAGTCAATGGAAATCTTAAAGCGTCTGCTACTTTTAATGAAACATTTTCTGCTACTTTAAGAGTTAAATATAAGCTAGATTGAACAATATGTCTAGTCGCAACATTCGACGCGTTAGCGGCTAGTTTCTGTAAGCCTACTAAAGTGTTTTTATCAGGCGTACTACCATCTCTTGCCTCATTAAGACCCGTTACGTCACGTATCATTTGTAAATAGTATTGATACGTTTGAATAAGGCTTTGTATCTTACCACCACCACTAGAACTGTTAAGTTCTTGAATAGGTACTTTGCCGTGATTAAGATCACCGTCTTGAGTTAAAGATCTACCAACAATACTACCGGTTTGAAAATACATATTCAATGCTTCAGCCGGGTTGTAGTTTGTTCCATTACCTAGATCAACCTCTGCTAAACCGTCCATATCAAGATAGACACCGTCTGGCACCATGCGAGATAATACTTGTTGTAATTTTAAATGCGTAATTTGTATCATATCAGCAAATCCAACACACTTACTAACGACGGACTCTATTCTACCTTTATAAATTCTAGGTGCACAAATAGCATAATTCATAGCAACCTTAGTAGTGTCAGCGTATGGTCTTGACATATTTTCAGCCAACTCCCATTTAAGTATTGTATCTGTTCCTAAAACTACTGCTCCATTGTAAAGAACTTCTATAGTTCTAGACACTCTTTCAAAGTTATCATTTTCTGGTGGATTAAATGTATCTGGCTTTTCAATAGCCTTCATTAATCCTTGATCAGTTTGCTTTATTTTAAACACTTGGTTGTGGTATGTCTTATAATCAAAGTACATAACCTGCACAGTGTTTTCATCGTAATCACCCCAACCAGTTATATAAGATCTGTTTCCAGGCATATTCTGAATACGCTCTAATTCTTTTTCAGATATATAAGGAAATTCTTTTTTAAGTTCTGGTATTGTTATAGCTTTTACTTCACCAACGTAATAAATGTCTTCAAAGTTTGGGTCTTCAGAATACGAATAAACCATGTAAGCTGGATCGACGTAATCAACCTTAATACCTTCTGCAGTATTGAAACTAGTTTTAGCCGCAGCAATACCTAACACGGTTAAATCCATATTAAGTCTACGTCTAACTAGATCATATTTATTTTGAGCAAAAACAGTCGATATACTTTCTTCTTCAGCTATTTCAATTGATTGCTTGTAGCTCAACTGCATTTTAAGCTCTAACTCTTCTTTTGATTCTGGAACAGTTGTTGGGTCTGGTGATTGATATAAATCAATACCTAATGTTTGTTTAACACTTTCAATGTAATCTTTAGCAATCATATCCTCGTAAAGCTTAGAAGCGTATTCTGTTCTTTTCTTTACAGACTGAGGGTCTTGAGCATATGCTTTAATATCGTAAGACTTTTGAGATATACCGTTTACTACGATATCTACAAATTTAGATAAAATTGGTACTGGCTTCCAATCTAAGTTAAGATAAGACAAATCACCATTGATAGAAAGCTCATCTTTATACTTTTGTATAGATTGCTCGCCTCTAGCGTACAGTCTTAGATTATGAAAGTTATTCCAATTAGTTAAATATCTATTTCCATTAGTTCTGCCTTGTCTAAACCACTCGAACTCTATAGCCTGAGCAACTTGCTTGCCGTATTCTAAAGTGCCTTTTTCTTCGTTGCTTACAACTTGACTAGGAAAAGAACTGTTGTTATTAGTGTAAACGTTCATTTAACTTATTATTTTTGATGTATATCCCCTGTTATCATATCTTTTAATGCCTATATCTACGGGTTCTGTTTTTCTTATATTCACTGGTGTGTATCTATGTTTGTTACAAGCCATTAATGCTAGACCTGAACTGATAGATGCATCGTGAGATGTTCTATTATTAATATTAAACTTAGCCCAATCTTCAAGTGTTCTTTGAAAATACATATCACCGTAGCCAGTTTCTTTTAATCCAACAAAGTTTTCTATGTAAGATTCTATAGCTGCGGCGTGTGCTTGTTTAATGTCTTCACTAGAGTTTGGTATTCCACCTATCTCTCTTTCTGTTACAGATAGTTTATTTCTACTTCTATCTGGTCTGTTCATTGCAAAACCTCTATAACCTCTTTTCTTGAAGTAATATAAAAGTCTTGGTTTATTATTTTCAGCAAGTATCGGCATGCCATAAAAAGCACAAGCCATTAAAACATCTTCAAAGAATATTTCAGCTGTTTGTGGCCTTGCTATATATTCTAAAAAAAAATGATTAGGCGGCGCGTCTTCCATTGAAAACTTAGTTAAACCGTGAAGAGATCCGTTAGAACCTCTTTTATCTACTGTACCTGATATATCATAAGGGTCACAGCCAAAAGCGCCTAAATGCTCGTTTCCAGGGTAGAACCTACCATTTTTACTATATTTTTTATTTTGCAAATGAAGAGGTGGTATCCAAGATATTAAAAACCTACCGTTTTTGTTTGGGGCAAATACAACTCTAGTATCTTGCTGACCATTTTCCCATTGAAAACTACCTTTTGTAACATTTGTAGAGTTACGCATGTCTTCGTTGAAATCTATTTGCTCGTATATTTTAGTTAGATTAAACAAAGATTGTTTTGTTTCATCTCTAAAAGCGTGTTTTTCCGTGCGTGGGAACTGTCTGTAAAATTCATTAAGACCGTCTTGATCTTGCTTTAATCCTTCTACTTCGTTCTCCCAGTATTCTATTACACCTATTTTTATCTTTTCACCTTGAGGTCCTTCAACCGGTTTACTTGGTGTATCGAATACAGGTACCCCATAAGCGTCAATGTATCCCTCGTAGTTCCATTCCATAGGTATGAACAAAGAATATAATCCGCTGCGAGTCTGTCCATTGGCGTTTCTTTGGGTAACATCTGAATCATCATAAAGTTTTTTAAAGTTTTTACCTCCTTTATCGTGAGCGTTTGATGTACTTCCCATCATGCATCTACCAATAATTCTACTACCTAATCTTAAGCAGGTTTTTGTAACTCTCCAGTTATTTAGTATATTATTAGGTCTCTCCCACTTACCACTTTCATCGTGGACTAGTAGCTTTAATTTTTCCCCGTCGTAGGAGTTGTCCCCCGTGTTCTTCCAGTCGATCGTCGTGTCGAGCCCGTCAAGCTCTTGAAGCTTTTCGTTGGTTTCAAGCTTACGCCTGGTGTACTTGGTGGCTGGGACTCTATAGGCAAGTTCTGTCTTTGGCCTGTCCATACCGTCCTGTATTGGCTTGAAAAAGAACGGGTAGTTGACTGATATTGGTACAACCTTGTCTGTGAACATTTTCTTAGCATCGGGGCCAGACTTAGACAAGATACCGTACCGTGCATCTGACGTAATTGTCGCCATATTAACGGTTTCTGCTGATGACATAAAAGAAAATCCTGAACGTCTGTTCTTAAGATAGCACATCCCATAAGACCGTGAGTCGGCTTTACAAGCCTCCCAGAATATAAAGAATAATCTGTTTGATTCCCTAAAGTCTGGTTGCCCAACGTCAATTTTGCTCCACTGCAGGTACATATAATGAGAGCCAGTAACGTAAGTAGCCACACTCTTATTATAGAACCAAAACCCTTGTTCTCTTTTATTAAATTCACTATCGATGTAATCATACCATTTTTCCTTAAAGTCTACTGGGTATTCCTCCCAATCGAACACAGACTTTATTTTTTTAAGTTCTTTAGGATATTCTGTATATTGCCACTTATTACCTTCAAATTTTTTTACATTATTAGCTTTAGGTAAAGCTATTTTAAGATTTTGTATTTCGTATATCTCGCCTATTTGACCAGTCTTACTGATAACAACAAGATCATAATCTTCATTATAACCATACTTCCACTTTTTAGCTTTATTCATTTTAGCTATAGCATGTGGTTTTATATAGTCATCTACTACTTTATATAACGTTTGCTCGTACATTATTTAGATCTCCCTTCTGCAAATCCTCTAAAAGTTTTTTCTTTCTTAACTTCTTTAGGTTTATCTTCTAAAAGCTCTTGCTCGTTTTCTATTCTAGTTAATATTTCAAAAGCATCGAATATAGCGAGTTTTTTTGTAGCTGCAGCGTTTTTAAGTCTGTCTGCTGAAATATCATCATCTGAGTCTACAATTGGCTCTTTAGCTACTTTAATTAGCTCTTCAACCGCCTTGCGCCCAGCTTGGATTATATTCTTCTTCGTTTCCTTGGTATTCATACTTAATTACAATATCATTAGATTTCATACAATAAAGCCTTTTACCGTCAACTAAAAACTCCCATTCACCATCTGGTGTGTAACCTACAAGATCACCTGGGTTGATTTCTAGCGCTTCTAAGGACTTATTACCATATTTTAATATACCAACAAGGCTACGCTCTTTATCAAGCGTTATATGGTCATTACTTTTTATAGGTGTTATGAAGCATCTGTCACCTACCGTGTTCCAGCCTTTTTTGTTTTTATATAAATATATTTGCTCTATAGAGCACAAATGTAAATCATCATTTAAAAAAGATCTACTTTTCTTTTTTCTACCTTTCATATCGTAGAAAGTTCTAAATACATTTTGATGTATAATAACTTTATCACCTACGTTTATACCTGATTTAAAGGCTAAAGGCAGTTGAACAACCTCAGCTAATCTGTTAACAAACTTCCAGTTTTCAATTTTAGTATTTACTACTAAATCTTTATCACCAACTTTTATAGTATTGCTGTACTTTTCACCAACAGGCTTTACAATAAAATCATATAAACTATTCATTAGTACTCTAAATCATACTCAACAGATATAGCCATGTTAGAATTAAACTTCTTCCATGGTAATACCTCGTTGTTTTTCTTTATATGAATATTATAAGAACCGTCAGCTTCATCAAACAATATGTATGCTATCTCGTGACCACCGTATACTTGTTGGCCAACAGAATAATGCATAGCTTCATTCTTGTAATCAGATCCAATACTTATTTTTCTTATAACTGAACTCATCTTTATACTACTTCAAGTTTTTCTTCTTCATCTATAATAGTATACTCGCCAGTCTTTAAGTCAATAGATATTTTACCGTATTCTTTTTCTAGCTCTTGCTTCTGTTTTTCTAAGTCTTCATTAACATCAGCAACTTTGTGTAATAAAGCATGCTTTTGGGTTTCTAAAGAACCTATGTTATTTAAAATAGAAGATAGCTCTTGTTGATTTTTTACAATTTGTTCTAATTGTTTTTCTGTAATTTTTGCCATTTGATTTAATTTAATTAATTTATAGTAATATAGTTACACTATTTACTCGGAAATTACTTCTTCCTCTTCTACTGGTGGCGCTGGAGGTGGTACCTCTGCATTTCTTGGCCAACCAAAAAATGAATGTGCAGCGTTATCTCCTGGGTAAACTTCATTAGCACCAAAGTCAATAGTATCAGTACTCATAATGTCATAAGCCCAACCATCATAATATACAGGTGGAGTTATTTCATGCCCGTCAGGTCCGTAAGTTCCAGGTGTCTTTACAATTTTACCGATGTTAACAACAGCTCTAGTTCCGTTGATATACACCATTTGTGTTACACCTTCTTCAGTAACTTCTTCCCAAACACCTTTTGTTATTAAGGCTTGTTTACCTTCTGCTTCTGTTAAAAAATTTGTTTTGTAAATGTACATTTTTATAATTATTGAATTGTTAAAATTTCTAGTTCTCTATCTGTTAATGCTTTGTTAAATACTTGTATGTTTTTTACTTTTCCGTAGAAATTTAAAGCTCCATTACCAGTATCGAAAGTAATTCTATCTAATCCTATTGGAGTAGCTCCAGTTGTATCTGTTGCAAACTCTACACCATTAATCCATAAAGCGAAATCATTTTCTTTGTATTTAACACAGATTTTGTGAAAATCTAAAGTAGACGCGACGATTTCTTGTTCATCAAATGAAGTAGAGTTATTACTTTTAATTAGTGCCCTTATAGAATTAGAAGTAGTACCTAAAACAAGCGTTAATCTATTATCAACAGAACCATCATACAAAGATATACATCTATTAGTTCCATCATTAGCAAGTGCAGCAATCTCTGCATACAATACACCTTCTTCGCTGTTGAAAACATTTACGTCACCTGCGTTATTTGCAGTTTCACCTAAACGAGTGGCAGTAGAGCCAGCTGTTGGAATGTAGGATGTAGCGTATGATAGTTCTTCTAATTGTGCGCCCCAAATATAAACCCCTTCTCCATTTGAAATATTAGTGCCATTTGAAATTGAAGTTCCATTATAACTTAAATATATTCCACTAAACTTGGTTGTAGTGTCTGCATTAAATGTTGAGGTACATCGATACCAACCATTCCCAAAATCTTCAATACTGCTTGATATTGCAGTATTTCCTAATTTAGTACCATTGTTTAAATCAAAATAACTTGTAGTAAGAGGGTTTAATCCTACTAAACAAATATAATCTACTTCTCCTTTTTTTACAAAACAAGATAATGTATATACACTTCCCGATGAAACTGTTGGGGATAAGTTAACATATTGTTGATTTACAGAGTTTAAAGCATTAAGTTTATATGCCGTTGTTTTTCCACTTGGAGATGTTAATTGATTTGCCAATACAACCGATTCTCCTGTGCTCCACTCACTAAAATCCTCTGAATACGTTACAAGATTAGTACTCTGCGGCTCTAAAAGCAAAGATGGTTCTGTTAAACTATCTGAGTAATCTATTCTTGGTTTATCACCTAAGACCTCTATTACTGATATGTTGTCTATTGAACCTACAAATGTTGAATCTGCTTGAAATTTAAGCTGGTCGTTGCTTGTAGGTGTTGCATAGTATGTATATGTATCTGTTGCATTAACGTAAGGTAAATTAAAAGTACCTGCTCTCAATCTTACTGAACCTGCCGACCTAACAACATCAAAAGTTATTTTAAATATACTTGTTAAATTTGAAAATACACCTACTTGTACTAAATCCGTCGAAGATGAAGCTACTCTAACCGCAACACCATCTTCTATACTCCACCCTGTACCAAAACTCCAATTCTGTCCGACCTCTTTGACTGATACGTTGTCTATTGAGCCAGTGAAACTATCACTTGAGCCAAATATTATATTTACATTGCCACCGCTTCTATTAACATACACTACATAATTTCCTAAAGCATTTGCAGACACATTTATAGTTCCTATAGATTGATTACCACCGCTATAAACATTTAAAGTCCCATTAGAATAGTTTGTAACACTGAATGTAACTTTTACAAATCCAGATTGCGTACCTATATTTTGATATAACGAAACACCAGTTGCATTCACAAAATTAGCACTGCCTCCAGATATTGTTGTTCCTACACCTTTTACCCAATCACTATCAGTATCAAACTCACCGTTTGTTACAAGCTCTGGACCTAACTCACTAAAATCACCATTTTGAACTAACTCAGGTCCAAAATATCCAACATCTTCTATTAATCCTTTTTCATTTACTCTAGTCGCAGCACTGTCTCTGTTAAATGTAAGAGGTGCTGGTACAAATGTAAAATCATCTGTATAGTTATAGCTTAATATACTCCCTGACTTTATAGCCGGTTTATTTGGTAAAGTAAAATTAGGTTTTGCCATTATAATGTATAATTTAAAGCCGTAGCCATTTCTTGATATGATTGATATTGTGGTACTGTTAGCAAGTAAAGCTCACCGTCAGACATTGCTCGTTTAAATACTTTTAGGTCTTTTGTTTTTCCGTAGAAATCGTTAGCACCACCACCATTGTCAAAATTTAAATTATTTAAGCCAGTTGGAACACTTCCGATTGTATCAGTATCAACTTCGACCCCATTTATCCATAAAGCATAATCATTTAATTTATACTTAACTGCTACTTTATTAAATTGAGTTGCATTAGATACAGACCCTGTCATATTTGCAACAGTACCTCCACCACTTGAAGAAAATGACCTTATTTGATTATCTGTGCTTGTAAAATCAATTGATACTCTATCTGATGTAGAACTATCACTTAAAGTTAATTGTCTAAAAGTTCCATCATTAGCCAAAGCAGCTATCTCTGCATACAATACACCTTCTTCTGAATTAAAGTCTTGTGCTGACCCAGAGTTATTGCAAGTTTCTGCTGCACGAGTAGTTATTGAACCAGATGTTGCGATGTAACTTGTAGGATATGAGCCATTTTGAAAATCAGCACCCCACAAATAAACATTTCCTAATCCCAAATTAGCACCATCACTACTAACAAAAATTTGAGCCAAAGAATTTGCATTATTTCCTATAACAGAACATTTATACCACCCATTTGGGTATTTCTCTATTTTTGTGTCAATAGTGTTTATCGTACTTCCTAAAACTCCATTTTTTATATCAAAAAAAGCATAAGAACCCGTTGAACGTAATCTTATATATTGAACATCTTTGTATTTTGCAAATACACTAAAAACTCCATCTCCACTACCACCTATATTGTCATAAATATTACCACCTGAACTTGTAACTTGTAATTCATCTGCGTTTAAAGTTCCATCAGGAGAGATTATACTATCACTTATTATAGTTGCGTTAATTTTTAACCAAGCAGCATTACTAAAATCCTCACTATAAGGTAATAAATTAGTTGACTGCGGTTCTAAAAGTAAATGACCAGTTGCATCGTCTGTAAAATCTATTCTTGGTACGTCTAGTTGTATTTCTTTGACTGATATGTTGTCTATTGAGCCTGTGAATGTACTGCTTCTAAATATTAATGAAGTTGCACCTGCAACAATATAAGCTTTTAATGTTCCACTTCCTGTTAATCCTGCTAAAGTAACATTACTTATAGGAGTTCCATTTGTTCCAAAATAACCATCACTTATAGATGTTATATTATAATCTACAGAAATTTCATATGTTTTTCCTACTGTTAAAAAGGTTTGAATAATATAGGTGTCTTGACCTGAAGTAAAATTAGCAAAACCTCCACTTATAGATACATTACCATTAAGTATCCAATCACTATCAGTAGCAAAATCACCATTAGTAACTAACTCTGTATCTGTAACACCTGATATTTTTATAAGACCATCTTTGTCTACAAACGTGGCTAACGATCCTCTAGTAAAATCAAACTCTTTATTAAAAAATCTAGTACCGTCTTCTTTATATGCTAGTAAATTGTCTTCTTTTATAGCCCAATTACCGTCTGTTCCTAATTGTATACTTGGATTTGCTGCCATTATATTACTGTGTAGTTATATGCTGCTGCAAGAGCTGCAAATGAATTATACTCTGGTCCTGTTAGTTGTTGTAGTTCATCGTCTGTAAGAGCTTCGTTAAAAACGTAAACGCCTTTTGTTTTACCATAAAATCTATTAGCCCCATTGCTGCCATCAAAATTTAAAACATTAAAGGTGTTTGCAGATGGCATTGTAACACTAGTGTCAGTTCCTATTAACTCTCCATTTATATAAAGTTTAACTTGATTCTGTTTATATGATAAAGCTATTTTTATAAAATCAGTTACATTTGTAAAACCAAATTTATTTATTTCTGCTTGTTGCGCTCCACCTACTACTACTCTTGATTGTATTTGTTGATTAGTTGAGGTGTAATTTATTCTTGCTCTATTGTCATTAGTTCCATCTGAAACACTAATCATTCTAAAAGTTCCATCATCAGCCAAAGCGGCTATCTCGCAATACAATACCCCTTCAGTGCTATTAAACGTAGATACATTACCTGCGCCATTACAAGTTTCTTGCGCGCGAGTAACTGTAGAACCTGCTGTTGGGATATATGAAGTTGGGTATGATAGTTGTTCTAGTTGTGCGCCCCAAGCATATATTGTTGCAGCATCACTACATAAAATTCTTGGATAATTACCAGACCCTACATGAGAATATCTTACCCATTTATCAGTTATTGTAAATTGGCTTAAACTTCCAGTTGAAGGACCTATGCTTACATTTTGTGTTCCACTTTTTGTTTTTAAATATACAGATTGATTATTAGTTCCACTTGAAGAAACATTTAATTCTATTCTACTACCTGTAGTGCCGTTATAAACAAGTTTAGCTGCATTTTGCGTACCATCAGGTGAAGTGATAAAATTATTTGTAACAACCACTCCATTGATCGCACTCCACTGACTAAAATCCTCACTGTAGGGAATTAAATTAGTACTCTGCGGTTCTAATAAAAAACTAGGGGATGTAAGTGAATCTGTGTAATCAATACGTG
>JAAHTH010002678.1_pt1 | contig 13244 bp, 13 predicted proteins | sample 6116091 | NCBI WGS metagenome assembly JAAHTH01 (sample SAMN13939990, study PRJNA603662) | sponge metagenome | isolation source: marine sponge | host: Mycale hentscheli | place: New Zealand | collected 2006
CCTCTGATTCGTGCATTAAGTTAATCTCTGCATTTAATCCTTGCTTCATGAACTTGTTGACTATCTTCTCAATGGTTGGCTTTCTGAACACAACATAATGCTCACCATCTTGTTGGTCATATCTTATAATCGGCAAATCTGAAATCATACAATATCCGGATGCAATCCGTTTATCTTCATCCGCAACTTTGAACGCTAATGGCTCTGATTGTTTGAACTTGTGGAAATCTCTCTCAATTGCAGGTGCATCAACAATCGCAATCATTGAAACCCCGGAATCATCTTCATCATCAATAACCAATTCAAATACTTTCTTATCCATATCTATAAAATATAATTCAATTAATAACTGTCAATTTTAAAAAGTTGCTGATTCAGTAACTGCTGCAACTGTATTTTGTGTGTTTGTGATATCCGTTTCAACAACAACTACTTGAGTAACATTCTGTTGTTCTTGGTCAATAAGAGATGCAGTATTACTGATGTTATTTATTGGCACACCACCTGCACCTGCTGATGCACCACCACCACCTGCTGAACCAATTGAACCACTTGCGCCACCACCAAATTGTGCAGACTTAATCTTGCTGATTTGTGCAGCAGTTGTTGCAGCTAATGATGCAATCTGTACAACTTTGAAAACAGTTCCAAACGGGTCTGGTATTGTTGATGGAGTTGATAAGATACTTACCACACCTTGAGCAGCAGATATCAATGCTTGTGCAATCTGTATCTTTTTACTCCTCTCAAATGCTTTCCGTTCTAATTCTGTTCGTCTGGCATCACCCTCTTTTAATCCTTTAATCTGATTGGCAAGTACCAAATCATTTAATGATGATAATCCATCTGCAAATTCTGATGCAGAGCCTAATCCTTCTTGCGTTTGTTGAGCAGTTAATTCTTTACGTTCTTGTTGATACTTCTCCCACGCCTCTGCACTTGCCTCTGCTGCCTCTCTTGCTGCTCTAATCTCAATGTCCTTTGTGATTTCAGCAGTTGTTTGAATTGTCTTTAATCCCTCAATCCTTGTATCAATTCCTTGTTGAACTATTTTCTGCAATTCCTTTTGAGAATCTTTTAAAAATTTATTGGTTTTAATTCTTGTTAATTTCTCTTGCTCTGTTGCTTTCTTTTTAGTTTCTGTTTCTGTTGTGGTTTTATCTGTCACCTCTGCAATGACTGCGCCCTCTTCTTCTTTTAATGCAATCTTGTCCTCTGTTGCTTTAGTTAACGAATCAATAATTGCAATCTCCTCATTCGCTGCATCAATGGCATCTTTTTGTGACTTCAATGCAATTGCTCTTGCTGCCAATACTCCACCACCGCCAGAAACAATACTAACAAACTGCTCTGCATTACTCAATTCATTCTTGTCAAATTGCTCATTCAACTTTCTCAATTCAACTTGTGCAATTGCTTTTGATTTAAACGCCTCTGCCCTTACATCTGCCAATGCTTCTGCCTCTGCTTTGAGTTTTAACAACTCAATGTTTTTGCCTAATGCAGTATTGATATCTGTGAGAGATGTTTTTTCTGCATCAATATTAGACAACAACTCTGGATACTTATCTTGGAATTTCTTAACCTCTTTGCGTTTCTGCTCTCTGGTCAATGTTTCATCCTCTAATATTTTGCTCAACTTATCAGCAGCAGAAATCTCCTCACTTGTGGATTCAATTGCTTTTAGTTGTGCATCATTAGCAAGTTTTTGCGCCCTTGTTGTGCTGCTCAATGCAGCAGCTAACTTGTCAAAATTAGCAACCAACAAACCAACACCCACAACCAATGCACCAATACCTGTTGCAACAATAGCAGTCTTTAATGCTTTGAATCCAACTGTTGTAGTATTCACAGAACCTGCAAATAATTTCTGGACAGTTGCAGCAGTTGCAGTTGCTTTGGCATTTAGTTCTTGAAATACTGCTTGTGCTTTAGTTGCAATTGATAGCTTTCTCATTGCAATCACACCATTAGCTAAATCTCTCAATCCGGTTGTCAATGCCAATGCACCTGCTACTTTTGCTAATGTCTTTTCAAGCTGCTCTGATTCTGCACCGAACAATGCTGCTGCGCCTTCAGCCACCGCAAATCCACCGGCGATACCGACAATTGCATCACTCCCTGCAGTAAGTTTTTGCTCAAAATCTAATGCCTCAAATTGCAACTCAACATCTTTAATTGATGATTGTGCTTTCTGTAAATCTCTGTTAAGTTCATTGAAACGCTTTGAGCCTATTGGCTCACTCTCAATCAACTGCTTTAATTTCTCAACTCTCTCCTCAAGACCGCCTATTGAGTTTTCAGCTTTGCCTGTTCCTTCAATATCAACTTTAAATACTATATTTTTCTGTACTGCCATTATTCTCTTATTAATACTTGCCAATCCGTTACTCTCATGTTGTCGTTTGACTGCGTATTCTCAACCCAAACTTCTATGTAATCATTTTGCACCATTAAAACGCCGTACACCAAACTGATTGCGCTATTCTGTTGAGCATCAACCAACGTTTGAGAACCTGCCAACTGCACACCGTTCTTATAAAAATAAAACACATAATCATCAGAGCCGCCACCTTGCTTGTCGTAACTGACTGATGCATGTAAACTCACATAAGTTTGTTTAGTGCCTGTATAAGTACAACGCCCGGCAGTACTGACTGTGTATCTTACTGCTGATTGTAATACTGCACCACCGCCTGTATTGACAACAGATGGCACATTTTGAGTCAATGATGTATTGGTTGTGTTGCCGTTTAACGTCATTACCACACCGCTTGTACTATTCAACAATCCTTGATTTGATTTAATATCATACGCCAAGCACTCTGTATTTGAATAGCCACCTGTTAATGGATTAGGAAAGAACTTGAACCCGGTTGTCAGATTCACATCTACAAATGTATTTGATGAGATTGTTGCAAATCCTGTTGTGCTTAATGGATTTATTTTGATGCCATGCTGACTCAATTGAGGATGCAGTATGCAGCCACTCATCTGGAACGCCCCCACTCCAACACCTGCACCGTTAGGCAGTATCTCAATCATTGATGCAGTTGCATAACCGCCCGGAGTTGGTAATGTGGATTCATCAAACCATCTGATAAATTCACATGATGAAATCTCAAGTTTAGACGTGTTTAAAACCTTGATTCCAAAGTTAGGTGCTTTTATATAGAAAAATAAACTATTCTGAATATCAATTAAATCAAACCCCTCAAACGATGCAACGTCATAACATCCTCTGAATTGACAGTTAACAATGGTCAATATTTTATCTCTACCTGCGTTGAAAGCTGCACCATCATAGTTGTCTGCTTCAATCACAACAGAGCCTGTATTGTTGGCACTCAAGTAAATCCCTGTTAAATCAAAATCAACATCTGTAATTGTGAGCATTGTTGTACCTGCTGCACCATCCCAAATCAATCCATCTTTGTTCCTATCAAATCCAATAATAGCAGAACCACTATTTGTCACAAGTCTTGGAGTTGATAAGGTAATCAACCCTCTGATAAAATAAGTTGTGTTAGCTGCTAATGTTGTTGGTAAGTCTGCTGCTTGAACCACCTCAACAAAATTAGTAGCATTAGCAAATGCAGTAAATACAGGCTTTGGAAAGGTTGTAATAACCCAATTAGAACCATCATACATAATCTCAATTGTATCATCCTCTGCATACAAATATGCGTACTGATTGCCATCAATTGTTTTTGCACCTGCGTTGATTATCACAATGTTATTGCTCACAAGTTTCTTGAATGTGAACTTCATTCCCGGATAGTAATCCGCTTCGTTAAATGACAAGACAAATGTTGTATTGTTGCTTGTTGTATCTGCCAAATAATATTCTGTCGTTGCAATTGTGTTGTTGTTTGCTGCATCAGTTAACACAACTTGATTGCCAGAATAACTATGATTGAATCTCTTGATGTTGCCATCAATGACAATCGTGTTGCTCTCATCAACTGTCTGATTATCTCCAACAATTACAACATTCTCAACTGTACCAAATACTTGATTACTGTTGCCCACAACAAGAATCCTGTCTGCTGATGAATCAACAAAATTATCTTTGCCAATAACTTTAATCCGTTTGCTCATCTTGTGTTGTTGTCTTTAAATTGTTGGTCTAATGATGGCAATGGCTCACTATCAACTCCACCTGTCACAGAACCTGCACCACCATTTATAACAAATGGCACATCAACAAAGTCAACAATGCCTGCCAACTTGATGAATACACATTTTGTGAGTTGCCTATCAACAGGATTGTAATCAATTACCTGCTGCAATCTGTAATAACTGCCATTAAAATAGTATTGTTTCTTAAATGACAATTCATTGATATCAACTGCATTCAGATTAAAGTAAGCAGTTACAATCTTACTATTCTCATTGCTAATCTCATTGATGTAATTGAAATAATAACGATTCACAAGACCTGCAATTGTACCGTTGACCGTTGCAAAGTTGCCACTATAATATACCTCTTTAGTTAATCCAAAATTCAAATCAATTGTAGGATTATAAGCATCATCAAGATGCCCGGCATAAGGATAATCTACTCTTGTAAAATCAGCAACAACTGTGCTTGTGTGCAGCCAACTGTTATTCGTTGGCTTTAATCCACCGTAGTATAAAATCCTAATATTTGAATCCATCTGCACCTTGTTGTTTGCACTATCAGTTTTAAATATCTCTGGATAGATTCTATCATTATCAAAATCACCTATCAATGGAGTTGGTGAGAATGATAATTCAACCTTCTTGGTTCCTTTCAAAAATTCATTGTCTAATATGATTCTCCGATATCCATAAACCTCATCGTATGTATCTTCATACAAAGCATTGTAATAATCTTTATCAGCTTTATAACTGAACTCAAAATCCCTAAATTTTAATGCTCCTAATGGCTCAATCAAGATATCATTTAATGTATCTAACTTGCCACTCCAATCAACCACATCTGTTGTGTAGAAATCATCTCTCGGCTCAATGTCTAATACCTTTGGATTCTCTCGTTGTGGTTGAATATACAAGTTGTGCATGTTGATTATGCTCTTGAGAAATTCACGTTGCTTAATCTTCTTTGGGATTACCGCATTTAAATCAAGAGTATTGCCTTCAATCAAATTTGAACTCACAGGGATAACTCTCAAATCTGCTGCTCTGATGTTTAAATCAAATGTGCCGTTATAATTAGTTGTTGGTGTAGTTGCATCTTGAAATAAGAACCCTGTATATGGCACACCGGGAATAGCAAGAGTTTCAAAACGCAACAACAATGTGACTGTATCACCTGCATTTAATTGATAGCCGTTTCTGTGAACAATACTAACAGATGCAGGGTTAAAAGTTCCCGGAAAATAATTGGCATCTGGAGGAGTTGGATTGATTGCCGTTGTATAAGAATTTGTAAAGGGATTTGTTGCGCTTATATTTATAAAAGTTGAGTTGATAGTAGTTGTGCCGTTTATCCTAATAAACAATGTTGCTTTGATTTGTCGCATTGCATTGACTGAAACACCTGCAACAGATGGTGTAAATACTGCATTGTAGTTTGCCTCTCCAAGAATGTTATACAATCCCGATTGCGCAATTGTAATTGTTGTTGATGCAGGGGGTATTCCAGATTGACCTAAGTTATCTTGTACTGCATTATCAAATGATATGTCATACAATTGAAATCCAAACGGCACACCTGTTGTTAGTGTTTGCAGAGTTGCAGTATTTATAATGCATTTTCTATCCTCAATCTGTTGCGTTGTTAGTTTTAGGTTATTACTCGCAGGGATAATCAAACTCTTGAAATAGTTACTATCAAAGAATGTTGAATTATAAGTATAACCTGCTGATTCAAATATCTTGTCAAGATAAGTCTTTGCATAAATAGCAGGTAGAAAATTTTCAACACTCCACTCATCCTCTGTTTCATCATAGCCATAATCAATCATTGGATACACATAGCCATTGCCTAAACTGAAAGGTACAGGTACACCACCCTCAATAATTGACGTCGCCCAACTATCTTGCTCATTCCGTAATGTCCAATCATGGTTAAATGTGCTGATGTCTAATTCATTTAATAAAGCCTCACCGATATCATTAAACAGATTTGCATTTCTACCAAAGATATTCACCTCATAGCTGATGCAACCATCCTTGATATTCACTTTTTTGAGTTGCAGATATCCATCAATTAACTCAACTGAATTGACTGCATAACTCGCACTAACTCTAATGTTAGGATTGAATGATGCAGATGAATGAGTTAAATCAATGTTGACGTTATATATGTGTGAAAATAGTTTGTTAATCTTTTCGCTGCCCGGCAAGTTGATGGTCTTGGAATAATCTGCTTTTCTGTTTTCTGGCTCTGCAATATCAGCTATCAAGAAATTGAGAGCAACTGCAACATCATCCGTTAACTCAACTATATTATTATCAATAAATAATTCTTGCCTGTCCATTAAAATTGTTGTCTATCAGAATCAATTGCATAACTGAAATCAATTTCTAAATTAAATAACTCATCTCTGTCCTCATATTTAACGTCGTATGATGATTGCTGAATGTTAACCGCATTGAATGCACCATCAATCTCAAGGTAAATATCTTGTGATGAGAGCATATCTTTCAACCATTCTGATTGCTCACCTGTAATCCAATTGCTTGTCAGCTTTGTGATGCGTTTCTCTTTAACCCAATAATCAAGATTCTGTCTGTCACGCTTTGAGTATCTCACAACACCGGGCACAGTTACCACCTCTGGCACTTGTTTCATCTGTTGCCTCTGCACCTCATATCTGTCTTTACTTGACAATTCAAAATCAAAATAATCATAACCGCCTAATCGATTTAACCAATGCACTCTGATTGGATTGTTGCAAGTATCAACAATGTTGTATGTAAAGATTTCTGTTGTGCCTGTTGATAGTGTTGCCTCAACCGTATATGACGTAATTGATGATGTGATTGGAGGCAATAAAGGTGTGCCAACATAGTTAGCAGGTGCAATGTCATTTATGCTATCAACACCACTTGCAAAAATATAATAGTTAGTTGCAACCAATGCAGTTGTCACTTGATACGTTTGGAATAGTACACCACTCTGATACGTTTTGATTGTTAGGTCTGTCAATGTAGTACCCACATCAAGCATTAAATGCAATGCACCACCACCTGCAAGAATTGTTGATTGTGTTCTTGGTGCATCTGTTAAGAACTTTGAATCAAGGTAAGTTGATGGATTGAAATCAACAAAATCTGTATAACTCAATGCACCATTAAATACATAGCTTGTAGCATTGGCAAGATTAGGGAATTGAGTTAACACACCTGCAACCTCATACTCCTCGCCTATCTGTATCTCATATTCTGTAAATGATTCGTTTCCATCAATTATCCCTTGAGTAAATGTTTCAATGTACAGATTCTGTGATACGTAATTCCTTAATATCTTTGATACATCAACAACTAACAAATCATTTCCGGTTGTTGGCTCTGCTTTAATCTTATATCTGTAAACTTGCACCGCATTGATAAAGATATCAACCAAGTATTTAAACTGTGGTTGTGCATCATTAGTTGATGAACCTGTCCAGATAACATTGTTGTTTACAGGTACGAAATCAGATGGTGTATTTATTATTGTTATTGCCATTATTCTTCAAATTGATTTGCAATGTCTTGCAGTAATGTTTCTGCTATCTCCTCATTCAATTCATTGATTGCCTGTTCTGTTAACACATCAGATGCAAAGTATGTCGGCTTAGTTCCTTTCTTTGCAATTTTCCGAGCAATCAGAAATGCTAATGATTGGTCTGTTATGTCTGGTCTTTTTGGAATCTTAGTTAATACCCAATGCAATATGCCCTCTCTCTCATTTGTGTATGGAGGATATTTGCCCGGCTTTCTGCCCTCATCAACATAGTACCAATAGTCAACTGCTGAAATCAATCCAGAGATAATGCCACCTTTCTCATCAACTGCATCATTAAAGTTCTGACCTAATGATTGACGTAATGCACCACTATTGTTGCTGCCCTCTTGTGCTAATTTCTGCTGCATACGTCTGATGCGCACATTAATCCACAGTTGCAGTCTTGCAGTTGTTAACGGATATTTATTCTGTTGTGCCAATTATCTTCTTGCTTTCATTTCATTCATCTGTCTAATCTTCTCAATGTGTTCCTCTTTATCCTTGTAATACAACAACAGATTCAAGAATTCAAGCAACTTCATCTCATAATAGAATTGCCACGTTTCTGGTCTGCTATTGCTCATATTATCAAGAGTTACATACCATCCCCATTGCTCAAGTCCTTTGCTACTTCCTGTAAGATTGCCTCTGCTTTTGTTAGTTGGTTGCTGCCATAATCGGTCATACTTTTTGTTAATTCTCCCCAAAGATTCCAAAAAAAAAGCGCAATGGGATAAGCATATCTGATTGACATCTTTGTCCTAATTGCCTCGCTGACCTCTGCAAATAACTCACCGTTGTACTTTCCTTTTTTCCATCCAAATGCTTTCTTCTCATCTCTGATAATAATGCACGTTAGTATCTTGTGTAGATTCTGAATGATAAGAAAATCAGAGTTGTTGCACTCCTTTAAGAAATGCATCAAATCCATATACTGCCCACCTGTCATTTTGTGGATATCCGTTTCAATATGATAACGAACTCCATCAATCTTAAACGTATCTGGCATCTCTTTCAGCTTATCAAACTCATTCAAGAAACTCAAATGTTTATTCAGCCTCTTGTAATCCTCAATGCTGATTTTCTTGATGTCATCCAATGGTTGTCCAGATAACACCGACAACAATGCAGGCACTCTCTCAATCAATGTTGCATCAGATGAAAGCACCGGGTACAACTCCGCAAAGTTTCCAACCGTTACTGCATCCCAATCCTTTGGTATCTTAATGTTCATGTGTTATAATATAATTTATTTGCAAGTTGTCACGCATAAAAAAAGGAGTAGCAGAATCAACTGCATACCCCTCTTAAAAACTAAAACAAAACAAACCTTTTAACCAAAGGTTGATATCACAAAGATAGTTAATTATCTTACTTTGTACACACCTTTATTGCTTTGTGCTAATTCATTTAATGCCACATAGCGGATTGCATCAAGAGCATGGTCAAACATTTTAATCGGCTTTCCTGTTCTGTTGCCGTTTCTGTCTATCTCCCATTTGTAAGATTTCAATTCCTTGATAATATTACTACTATCAGACTGCACCACAAAATCAAATCTCCTCAATATATCAATCCCATTGTTGACAGAATCCTTGCCTTTTTTAGCTGCATGAATATTTAACCCAAAAGAATATAATTCATCAATTGTCTTTGGCTCTGCTGAATCAGCAATAAACTTAGTTCTTGTATCTATTTTCTGCTGCTTAATTGCTTCAAAAATCTCTCTATTGTTGTAGCCAGTCCTGTAAAGAATCTCTCTAAAATATAACTTGTTCCCATCTCGACGTACTTCAACAATAGCTGCAGGAGAAGTACTATAACCAAAATCAATACCAATGGCAACGACAGGAATCCTGCTATCGATGCTATCACATAACTCATAACCTTTTTCATAAATTAACCCTTCAATTTTTCCATACTCACCAAGACCATAAATCTGCCAGAATGCCTTATCAGTTTTCTCCAACAATTCAATCTCTTGCACCAATGATTGTGGCAAGTATGTGTTGTGTTTATAATTCGATACAATGACGTTAACGTCTTGCTCTTGTTGCTTTCTTTTCTGTTCTAATTCAGTATTAATCCATACATCTTCATCATCCGGATTGAAATCCAAATAAATCTTATTCTCTGTTCTAATCAACAACTGAAAGAACTCCTTTCTATAATTCAACTCGTTTGCTTCATTACAATACAATATATTCTGCTTTGAGCCTCTCAACTTCTGCTCATCATCTGCACCGATGAACTGCACAACCCTCTTATCAAATGAATATGTTTTCTTAGTCTTGTTATGCTCTACTTGATTATAGTAATCATTGTTGTTTAATATCTCCTCAAAATCCTTTACAACCGTATTATCTAATGTTGTTCTGTACTTTCTAACTGTACTCCAAGTACCAACATGACAGAATTGATTGTCGCCATAGCACCCGGTCATTAACCATAATGCAGAGAGTTGAGCAATTGAATAGGTCTTGCTTGACCTTGTGCCACCACGATTAATTACAATCTTCTCTGTTGCATCATAGTTCTTCTCAAATACAGGTGTGACATCCATCAATCCCTATTACGTTTGACGTTGATTGTAATCTCTTGCCTCTGCTCAATCTTCTCTGGCTCATTCATGCCTAACATCTTTGCAAGAGAATCCAAAGCACCTTTGGCATCACTACCTTTGAGCAATCCAGAATTAGCCATTGCATAAATCTTCTCTTTGTCGTTCTTGGTGAGTTTGTCTTGGTGCATTAATCTCTTAATCTCCTCAAATGTTTCAACCATTCCAATGTATTTCTGCACTATCCAATCTCTGTCAATCTGATGTTTTTGTGCAGTCTGCTGCTTTAACTCATTGATAGTTATGCTTATGTTATCCTTTTTAACTAACTGACTCGCCTTGACTTTTATCCATTCACCATTCTTATCAGTCACATCATACGCTTGTCTGTACGCCTCTGATTGATTGCCTAATTCAACAACCAACTCTGCAAACTTTCTTTCCTTAATAGTTAGTTCTCTGCTCATTCAATTTAATAAATAATCATTATTATCCTCAATGTACAGGAAAGCAACGTAATCCAATGAGATGCTATCCAAGTTGATATACAACTCATGCCCTGCACTCTTTGCCTCTTGTATTGTCTTAACTGCTGAATCATTTAAACCTACTCCATTTACCTCATCAATATAGACGTAGCTTATGGTTTTAAAGTAAGCATACAGTATCCCATCAGAGCCTACCAATATTCCATCAGCATTGTTGAACTTCCAAACATCATCCTCTCTCTCACTTCTATTGTCCACCTCGCTGCTCATTTCTTTTTTGCTCCTCTGCTTTTGTATGATTCCTTTGTTGTGAAATACCAATTGCAAATCCTTTGCATGGCTCTTGATACACATACATTGCAGCCTCTATCTAATTGATTGCCGGAATGTTTTTGATACAAATCAAACAACTCATTGATTTCTTTCTCCTTACCTCTGGTCATGCTCTTTGTTCGCTGATACATGAAAAGGATATCATCGTATTGTTTTAGTTGTTGGTAGTAAGTCATAGCTTAAAAAGTTTTAAATGCCTTTCAATTGCCTCTGTGAGTATTGGTACGCATCCAATATATAATATAAAATTTTCATTTAATGTCAATGTATATGCAACCGCCAACCATATTGACAAGCAAGTTGCACATGATAATGGCTTGTAAGATAGTAGAGTTAATAGGATTGCGCCAATGTAGTACAGGTACTTGTGTGCAGTTACTTTCTTAATGAATGATGGCAGGTAGTCAGCTATCAGAAATGGAACTGTTGAACAGAATATCAATGCGTTTAACTCATCCATTTTAAAACATTCTTAATTGCTTAGTATGATGCTCTATTCTTTTACAGGCAGCATTAAAATACTCCTCATCCAATTCACAAGCAGTCAAATCATATCCTAAATTATGACAAGCTATTGCAATGCTGCCAGAACCTAAATGGGTGTCAAGTATTTTGTCGCCTTCCTTTGCGTAGTTCATTAAAAGCCATTCGTAAAGTTTAGTTGGCTTTTGAGTTGGGTGTATCTTGTTTGTGTGGTTGTGTTTGTGTATTCCATAATCAAACATTTTTGCAGGTTTTTTTAACCCCATACTTACCCAAGCATATTCAGCAGTTGCAAAATTATCTACTGTTTGTTTTTTATTCCATATACAAAAATATTCACTTGGTGGCATTACAAAATTATTTGCACCCCATACTATTTGATTTTTAGATATCCTAAATAGTTCATTCCAATATTTTTTATTTGGTTTTTTATCCCAATCAACTCCATTATTCCATCCGTTATACTTTTTAAATCTTGTTATATTTTTGCCATCTCTTTTCTTATCATCAGACCTTTTCAACCCATAGGGTGCATCAATAATAGCAAGGTCAAAGTGATTATCTTCATACCTTGCCATCAATTCCATATTATCCTCTCGACTTAGTTTTATTTTGTCTGTTATCATGACTTCCATAATTCTCTAAAGTTATCTGGCATTAGTTTCTTAACTCGCTTCAATCTATTGTGCAACCATCCGTAACTAAATGAACCTGCTCCACTCTGTTTCAACTCCTCATACATCTCTTTAAAATTGTACTGCACACCAAAATATGCTTTCATCAATCCGATATCAATAGCATCAAAACTCTGATGTTGCTCCATATAGTTTATAACTCTCCTCTGTTCAATGTATTCATCCCGGTTGTAAGTCTGTTGAATGTCATTAGTAAAATGATACAATTCAATAAAATCTTTGTAGTCTATTGAATGTGGGCAATTGTTTCTGTGTTTCAATCTCTGATAATTATACCTTGAATAACCACTATTGTAATTAATCAACATAATCTTTGCACAATAATCAATCAATTTACCCTCTTTATTTATCAGCATCAATTGCTCTCTGTCCTTTTCAAGAATCTGCACAATGACCTCTTGCAATAATTCATCTTGCTCATCCTTTCGTCTGGTTATCTTCTTGCTCAAATCCATCAGAAAGGAGTACACATCTTTTATTGCGGATTCATAACTCAATGTTATCCTCTAATCTTTTACACCGTTGTTTCAAGTTCCTTATCTGCATTTTGCCCTCTGCCCATTTATGCCTGTATTCTGATGCAACTGAATAATGTTTTGTTGATTGCTTTTGTAATTCAGAGATTAACAGTATTGCCTCAATCAATGTCTGCTGCTCATCCAGATTCTCATTCTCTCCTTTGGCTTTTATCCGTTCCAGAAGATGCTGCAATTTGACCTTTGTTGTTAGTATCTTGATATCCATCAGAATGCTTTTAACCCGGCTTTAATAAACAACTCTCTGTGAATAACTTTGTACTTCTGATTGATTAATTTCTGGTGCGTTACATTAAACCAATTGCCGAAATCATTAAACAATCTCATCTTGTAATCAAAGACTTCACATTGATTATCTACGTTCCAACTGATTGCCCTATCTACAATCTCATAGGTCTTGCCCTGTATCAAGAAAATACTATCCAGAGCAAAAGGTAATTTTAATCT
>JAAHTH010002679.1_pt1 | contig 13236 bp, 10 predicted proteins | sample 6116091 | NCBI WGS metagenome assembly JAAHTH01 (sample SAMN13939990, study PRJNA603662) | sponge metagenome | isolation source: marine sponge | host: Mycale hentscheli | place: New Zealand | collected 2006
AAAGAATCCTGTCGCGGTGATCCCCCATACCCTGGGAATTCCCAGTCATGATGTTCCCAAATTGCATGAACTTGCGACACAGTGGGTCAACGCAACCGCTGTCTACGGCAATCGTGTTGCCATGCTACGTGGCTTGAAGGCGATGTGGGGGCTTCATCGGTATTTTTCGAAACACAACGCAATGAAACCGCAAAGTCCCGGTGACGACGTGCCAAGCCGCTTAATTGAGCTGCAGTTGGAGCATGGATTGAGTGACGATGTTCTCGTGGCACACGCAATTCTCCTATTTGTAACAGTGTCATGAGACAGTTCAATCCTCGATTGCCTCTGGATCTTACCTGCTCTCCCAGCAGCCACACATTGCGCAGCATGCCCGCTCCGGGAATACCTAGCGGCGAATGGTGGTGGAAGAAGTCCTCCGTTTAGAAAGCCCGGCACAAGCGACCATGCGGATCGCGACTCGTGACAGCGAAATCGCCGGTGTATTCATACGCAAGGGGGACGGTGTCGTTGCAGGTCTAGCAGCAGCAAACCGAGACCCAACCGTGTTTAATGAGCCAGATACATTCGACCCCACTCGCAAGCCTAATCGGCATCACGCTTTCGGGTTCGCCAATCATTCGTGTCCTGCGGCCATGCTTGGACGCGAAGAGATTCGTGTGGGCTTGAGCATGTTGGCCCAACGCTACCCAAACCTGCAGGTCGAAAGCACGCCACGGTGGACTAACCGACACAACTTCCGCACTGTCGTGGCGCTACCGGTTAACTTGTGGTAACGAGTTTTTAGGACGTTTTGGACCTTCGCAAGCTGCCTCATATCGATCCGCGTCAGCTTTAATTTGATCTGCGTCGGTTAACGAGCGGCAAGAAACGCAAGCGGTTATCGCCCTAAGTAACGAAACACGGGTATATTATTTCGTAAATGGTTTTGGTGCGATGCTCAATTCAACAGACCTAACTGTGCTGGCATTGCACCCTACAGCACATTAATCCCTCCCTCACATTGCTTCACTGAGTCCGACGCACTTTGGAGAAGGTTCACACCGTGCAATCTCAACAGAATTCAAATGGCCGCAGCGTCTTCCTAACACCTTTCATCGTCAGCTTGTCCATGCTTCTGCTAGGGGGTACGGCAGTCGTCGCCGGGACTCCCTACCGGGTTGCTCACTTTTCCGCGGATGTAACCATTCCATTAGGACACCGATGCATGGGGGTGCTTCCGACCAAATCGACCACCATTGCAGATCCGTTGTATGTTCACGGCTTTGTATTGCTCGGTCCCGAAGACCCGATTGTGTTGTGCGCGGTTGATTGGTGCGAAATCCGAAATGGCGCTTACGATCAATGGCGTGAAACTCTGGCTCTTGCTGCCGAAACATCCGTAGAACGTGTCTTGGTTTCGTCTTTGCACCAACATGACGCTCCAGTAGTTGACCGTACTGCGGCCCAACTGCTGTCGCAAGTTGGCTTGAAGGGAGAGCTCTATGATGAGTCATTCCACGACCAGACACTGAACGTGGTTGCAGCTGCTGTCCGTGGGTGCCTAAAGAAAGCGCAGCCGATCACGCACCTAGGCACCGGCCAAGCAAGGGTAGAAAGAATTGCCTCCAATCGGCGCGTGGTTGGTGTAGAAGGGCGAGTTACCTACGCCAGAGGTAGCCGCAGCGGCGGCGTCCCGACTTACCGCGACGCTCCGGTGGGACAAATAGATCCCTTTCTAAAAACGCTGTCATTCTGGAATCACGATCAGCCAGTTCTTGCGTTGCACTCCTATGCAACTCACCCCATGAGCACTTACGGAAATGGTAGGGTCAGCTCTGACTTCGTCGGCTTGGCACGCCACCGACCACAGTTGGACGACCCCACAATAGGCCAGATTTATGTGAGTGGATGCAGTGGTGATGTGACGGCTGGCAAGTTTAACGATGGCTCGGATTTACATCGACAGCAACTCATCGACCGCTTGTACGACGCTATGGTGAAAGCATGGGAAACCACCAAACGAATTCCCATTGAACACGTCGCATTTCGGAATACAAAATTAAACTTGCGGTTCCACCCTGGCAGGCATTTGACACAGGAAAGCCTACGCACAACGCTCGACGATCCTGACCAGACTGTTGAAAAGCGGATTCTAGCGGCAATGGGTTTGGCGAGCCGCCAGCGTGTAGAAGCGAAACAGGGCATTGACCTGCCCTGCATTGATTTCGGGGACGCGCAATTAGTTCTTTTTCCCGGTGAAACCTTCGTTGCATACCAATTACTTGCTCAAAACTTGCGACCTGAGTCGTTCGTGCTGTCCATTGGCTACGGAGAATGTTGGCCTGGATATATCCCAACCGATGCCAATTTTAATGAACATTTTGAAGACAACTGGTTATGGGTTGCTCCTGGAACGGAACAACGTCTACGCACCGCGTTGCACAAGGTCCTGATGCGCCCGTGATGCGGTTCAAGATACGTACGTAATCCGAAATCACTGGGGTTGCGTGTTGAGGAATCCAGCCAACGCTGCACACCGCTCTGTTAGAAACTCCCAACATCGGAGGAACTCGCGTGCGAGGTTTCTTCCGATTCGATATCCCCAGCGAGAGCGTCAGACGAAAATGGTCACCTGTGAAGCCCCAAACAATCGAGACTACCGTGACCTGTGCATGCATGCTGCGGCGATAGCAAAGGCCCCGCTGCGTTTACAACTCGAGTCCGCACACGTTGGATTCCACCGAAACCATCCTACCACTGCTGCGTTTCGCGATCCAACATTTGCTAGCTTAAGCCGCGTGAAGACTAGCAAAGTTTTTATTGGGCACCCACTGCACCGTTTAACAGTTTCAAGTCAGCTTCGATTGCAAGCCATATGGGTTTGGTCGCCGGCATCGGTACAGTAATGCGAACGTTCCCAATTGCCTGCCCTCCAGGCAAAGCCAGCATAGTGGTGGGAAAAAAATTTGTCGGCAATATTTCTATCTTGATTTTGGATTCTGTGTGGTCGTTTTGCTCTGTTGCGGGTAACCACCAAACCTGACGATTGGGAACTCCCTGATATTGCCATCGAGGCACAAGACCATTTGGAAACTCAACCTTTGTAACATTGCTTACGTCGGTGCGCAGACTCAGTTTTCGGGAAGCGTAGGTATCCGAGGCCGATTGGCTTAGTGGCAAACGATTGAACGGAACTTCCAACCATGGAATTCTTGCGACTGCACCGTTCGAAGCGTGTTGTTTTTTCAAGCCGTTGGTTTGTTCCAACAACTGTTAGCGCGAAACGCTCTGCAAACGACGCCCCCCCTTCTGATTTGAAAGCAGTTCATCAGGCTCTAAGTCAACTTTTCGCCAGAAATACCTTGAATCAAATCGCGTGACGAACTCACACGCCTGCATGGGTGTGCTGCCCGCCGCAGCACGAGGCAGGAATCCGATTCGATCTGGCTTGTCCGAGTCGAACAGTATCTCAATAACCGGTTTTGCTCCCGAGGGGAACGCTTGGTAGTGCGCGAACACTCTCATCCTGGTTCCATCATCGCTAACGGCGTGCTCTGACCACAACCGCGACGTCATCGCGACTGGATCCTGTTTTGACAGGTCAGGGTCCATATGCAGCGTAAGCGGAGTTGCGACTGCACCGACTTTTCCTCCTAATTGAACCTCAGGAACCTCCGCTTCAGCGCCTAGTCGAACGATGGGTCGCACTGAAACGCCGAAACGTGTCTCTTTGTACCGCTGAGAATCACCCAAAACTGAGTCAATTGCTGGCTGAATATCCAATAATCCAACTTCATGCTTTTCTGTTGAGCTACGCACACGCACGCCATTACGGTTCCCAATGGTCCACTCCTTAGGCCTCCCCAATCGAGAAATGAAATGAGGAGCGGCTTCAACTTCCTTCGCAGAAGGTGAAATCCACAGAACCACTCCCTTATGGTCCTGATCACCTTCCAACTGCACGACTCGGTAGCCACTGTTTCGAATGGGTTGATTAGGACTTGCTCGTTCCTCACGAAGTCTAACAATCGCAGTCAAAGGGAATGCCTGAGTTGCGTTGTCCAAATCACTAGTGGTCGAGCTGGATTCAGAATTCAGCCAGCTCTTCGGGTGGTGTTTCTCGAGCAACATCTCTCCATCGATGTAAAGAAAGTTATGAAAGCCGTTCCCGTCACGTGTTCTCTTCAGCTGAATGAGGTGTTCGCCGAATGGCAGAGAAACAGCCTGATAGTCGACAGGAAGTCCACGCGCACTGATGCCCTCCGTTCCCAGTCTCAATTCCAGCTCCGATTCTGCAGGAGCGTAATACTTCCAAATGTCCATTTTCCGCCACACACTTGGCAACGCACGGACAGTCAACTGAGTGGGATCCTCAACGACGAGGTCCAATGTTGCCTTCCGCATGATCTGCACATCAGCTTCAAGGCGTGGAATTATTCGGAACGCAAGCCATGCGGGAATCCACACGGCAATCGCGGCCGTCATTAGAAGGAGTTCTAAAAGCCCAAACCGAAATGAGTTTGTGATCGTTCGCCCACGCCCAGTCTTGTCGGCGTCAACACAACGCTCGAGCTTGGTTTGGTTTTCTTTGGGTAGGTTGCCTGATGACGCGGTCACTATTTCACCTCCTGCATGGCACTCACCTGACCGCTTGCCCAGGCGCTGAACGCCTTTTCCCTCTGCTTTTCAAATAGGTAGAACACAAAACCTCGATAAAGGCCCTGCTTTTTCGTACCATCACGATTGAGAGCTTCGTTCTTTTCACGGATGCGTAATAAACAAATAGGTTCATCAGCGGAAAAGGAACGTGTGACGCCGAAGTCGACTACTTCTTCGACGACAAGGTCATCAACCGAATTGATATCGAAATCTTTGGGAACTGCATGCGAACTTGCGCCACCTATGTGATTCACCGACAGCGTCCACTCGCCATTGTCTTGGACGAAGGAAACCGAAAAGACGACTTCTGAGGGCTCAGGATTTGGGCTTCCCCAAGTACGGCTGGAGCCTCCCAAACCCCCTGGCGCGTCCGCTTTTACCAGCCCCTGATGATTCTGGTAGCACAAATGATACTTAGCAGGAATCGAAAGACGGTACCGCCAAATCTTGCAATTACTCATCTCTGATGTAATTAAGTCCTCGGGTACACCCGCACGTACCACGTGCACCTTCGTCAAATCAGATTCCTCGAACAGCCCAACTCGCATCAGCAATTCATGATGAACTTCACGAAGGCTCGAAAGCCGCAAATTGGCACTGACAGTGAAGATGAGCCCCGTGGCAATTACCATCAACAGCAAAATGCGTAAGGCAGAACGTTTGGTAGCCAAGGATGCCTCATTGATCAGGACGGACAGTCAAAATTGTGTGCCAGCTATTCCTTCAATGCTAAGTTATGAAGCGGAAATGTTGCAGCCCTCAAATACCCCCTCAGCACATGAACCAGCCTCAAGACGTCCCCCGCCAGCAGCCCCAAACCGCAGAGAACCAACACGCCTCGAGAGGCGTGGCCTGACGTCTCACCTAGATTAACATCTTCTTAAGTGGCCGTGCGTCCGCATCAACCCCCCTCAGCGGCACGCCCAGGCACGATTCACTTTCACGTATTTTGGCTTCATTGCAGCAGCTAAAGCTGCTTGAACTTAAAAAAAGAGCTTTTAGGCTACGCGTTCCACATCCTACTACATAAGCCAGCATTCCAACTGTCACGAGAAGGGCCGTCACTCCCCATCTCAAAACCATTGCTTATACTGCCCGTCCCACCAGCCATCCGAAGCAGCTATCCCAACGCCCGGCCCACTAATGTTGTAAAGCGATTCGCGTTGGAAATCATTGTTGCAACCACCTTAGAAAATATGCCATTGCCGTGTTACGCCAGGCTATCTGAACTGGACCTGACAACCGGTCGTGCCACGAAGCTTCCGTATTCCAATTGCCCCCATGCTCGTTGGACCCCATGTTTACTTTCCTTCACGCAGCTGACATTCACCTCGATAGCCCGTTAACAGGATTATCACAACACGATGAGGCGCCCACGGAAACAATTCGAGTTGCCACACGTGCGGCTCTCACACGATTAGTGGACGTGGCGTTGGAAGAAAAAGTTGACTTCGGCCTGATTGCAGGAGATTTATACGACGGTGACTGGAAAGATTTCGGCACAGGCATTTCATTCAACAAAGAAATGCGGCGTCTTGAATCACAGCAAATCCTCGTTTACCTGATCTACGGAAACCACGATGCTGCATCGCGCGTTACAAAGAGTTTGACGTTGCCAGAAAACGTTCATGTGTTCCCGACGAAACAGCCAGCAACGTTTAACCATCCAACGTTACCTGTCAGTCTGCACGGCCAGGGGTTTGCGACCCAGTCTGTTACTGAGAACCTTGCGGAAAATTATCCGGTCCCAACCGAAAATCACTACAACATCGGTTTGCTACATACCAACCTGGGTGACCGCGAGGGACACGGCAATTATGCACCTAGCAGCCTTTCACAGCTGGTAGCCCATGGATACCACTACTGGGCACTGGGGCACATTCACATCCGAGAGATCCACCACAAGAACCCCCACGTGGTTTACTCTGGCAATACACAGGGAAGACACGTGAAGGAAACGGGTCCCAAGGGGTGCTATCTCGTCACTGTTGATGATGATTTGGAAAATACCAAGTGCAAGTTCGTTGCACTCGATAGTGTTCGCTGGGAAAACCTGCAGGTGAGTTGCGACGGAATTGTGTTTGAGCACGAACTACTGCAGCAAATTCGTGTCCAACTCATCGAATCTCTGAGCGAGGCTGACGGGCGTTTACTCGCGGCGAGAATAACCCTCACTGGGCATACAAAGCTCCATGAACTGCTGCACGCGGAACGCAGTCGTCTACGTGCGGAATGCCAAAGCATCGGTCTGGAAATTGATCCGGAACTGATCTGGCTCGAAGACCTGCGTCTCAAGACTCATACCCTGATCAATCCGGAGGAGCTTGCAAAACAGGACGATTTGACAGCCTTCGTCTTGGACGCCCTCAAGGCATTCGACCCTAATACCTTGCCTGCTCCCGTAGAGACTTTAATGCGAAAGATCCCCGCTGAAGCGACAAACGCATTGCAAGCAAGCCTAAAGCCCCAAACTGAACAGGAACGGGAGGCGATGCGTGACGAGATCAGCGCCATCGTGCTTCAAGCCATTGCAACCTCGGATTCAGTCGAATAGTAACCGCATTCCGCCCTTTCACTCCCCACGCCAATTACATGCGCTTCGATTCACTCAACATTCCTGCGTTTGGGCCGTTCACTTCCTGTGCCTACGAATTCCAGCAATCCGAGCATGATTTGCATGTCATTTACGGTGAGAATGAAGCTGGAAAAAGCTCGCTATTGAGAGGAATTCACCACCTTTTGTACGGCTTACCGTCGTCAACAGATGACGACTTCCTTCACGACTATCGAAAACTCAGAATCGGTGCAACCATCAGCGACGGAGAACAGACGCTTACCTTTATGAGAAAGAAAGGAAACGTCGGTACGCTACTAGACGAGCATCAGAATACGATTGACGAAGGAAAACTGAAGGCATTCTGTGGTTCGGTAAGTCCTGATTTCTTCACCCATATGTTTGGCCTCAGTACCGACACCCTACGAAGCGGCGCAGACAGCCTTCTATCAGCCCAGGGGGAACTCGGAGCCTTACTTTTCGCAGCCAGTGTGGGCGGTTCACCTATTGAGGCGGCAATTCAAAAACTGCAAGCCGAGGCAGATAAGCTATTTGCAGGGAATGGACGAAAAGCGAACACGATTGTATCTGCATACACCACGGTGAAAGAAAAAGAAAAAGAGTCAAGAACACACTCACTTTCCCCTTCAGACTGGAAAAAACTGAACCAGGCAATCGCTACAGCCCAAACCGAATTTGACCTCAAGGACGCCCAACTTACCGATTGTCGCAAACGTCTAAAACGCGTCGACAACCTTCTAAAAGCCATTCCTTTGATCCAGGAACTAAAAACGGCAAACGCGGATTTGGCTAAGGTCACCCTGCCACCCTTAGCTTCTGATTTTCCTGCTCGAGTCGCTGCCGCGCAATCAAATATCGCAAGCGCAATTGCACTGATCAACGAGAACCAAGCGTCTCTTCTAAGCAAAACAGAACGACTCAGTGCCATCATTCCTTTTCAAACGATTGTCGCGGACGCACCGGAAATCGACTCACTTCACCAGACAATTACTCGTCACCTGGACGACATCGCAAATGTTGAAGTGCTTAAACGCAAACTAGACGACCTGCAAGGCGAGCAAGAACGCCGCATAAAATATTTGAACTTGGATGATGGGGACAGTCTGGCAGTTTTGCCCGAGGTCGAAAAAGCGGAACTCTCCCGAATGAAGGATGTGATCGAATCTATCGCAAACGCCGAACGTGAACGTGATCAAGCACGCCGCCATCTCACCGATACAGACAGGACACTTACCAGACAACAAGAAAAACTCGAAGCCCTGGGTGAAAACAATATCCACCACACCCTCCTCGAACTTAGCTCGCAAGTTGCAGAACATAATCAAAACATCAGAGTCGCAGCAGATTGGCAAGAAAAGTACGACATCGTTGATGCCTCGATGAAGCAACTGGAAAACCAGCTTGGAATTGTCGATCTGAACAAGGAAGAAGCCCGGCGGATTCAGGTACCTCCGCTGGCCGTCGTGGAACAATTTCAAATTGAGCAGACACAACTCAAAGAAGACCTACGGCAGAACCAGAAGAAACTAGATGACTTCAACACGTCCTGTGCTGAGATCGAGTCCGAAATCCAGTCTGTTTCAGATACTGTTGGTGTGCTCAGTGAGGAGGAGTTGTCAGCCTCCAGACTGAAAAGAGACCAGCACTGGGACCACCTTGCCCAAAAACTTACGAACCAGTCGCCTGCAGAAGACGGGGAGGCCGAAGCCTTCTCTCGTGAAATTGCAGAGAGCGATCAGATTGCAGACGCACTGCGTGATCACGCCGAAACCATTGGACAAATTACAACGCTCCAACAAAGACGAAACAGCACTGAAGCCAAACAAAAGCAGGCCGAGGCAATCGTTGCTCGAATCGAAGGTGAGCAGGACGCTCTTGAAACACAGTGGCATCAGCACGCCTGTTTTCTTCCCGGACGTCATTTTGGCGTGACTGAACTTGGTGCTTGGCTGATAGATTGGGAAAAATGGCGTGAACTTGAATCAGAACAAGCCTTATTGAAAGCTAAACTTGATACTCATCAACAGTCACAAGACAAGCTACATGAAGCCCTGCGTGACAGCCTGGATCGTGATGATTCCAGTTACGAAGTGCTTTCGAAGTACCTAAACGACACGATTAAGGAGGCAGAGTCGATCAACGGTGAACGAAGAGCAATCCGTTCAGACCTAGAAACGCTCACAGCAAAGCTACAGACACAAAAAGACATTTTAGCGCACGCCGACGAAGATCTTGAGTCGTCTTTACGAACATGGGACGAGTGTACTGCTGAATTAATGCTCGACAACGCCACTTCAAGAACAGTTGCACTTAAGGAACTGGAAGAGCGGAATACTGCTCACAAGACAGCCCGCGAAATAAAGGACTGCACGCAACAAATCGAATCACTTATGCAACGCATGGCCTCTTACATCGAGACCTTGGAGAAATACCGAAGCCGCCACCTTCCTGACTCTCCCGTCATTGACCCTGTTCATCCAGATATAGCCGAGAAGCGTCTTGCGGTTCTCGTTGCATCGGCCAAAATTCGGCAAACTGAGTTTAAGACACTCACTCAGGACATCGAACAAGTCGAGGAGACCCTGCGTGTTAAGGAAAAGGCATGTGAGGCTGCAACTGCCGCAATCGACAAGCTCATTGCAGAAGCAAAACTCACCTCACAGGATGAACTGAGTGATGCGATCACCGAGTTTGAGCTCCGGAACAGGCTTCAGCAAAAGCTTGAATTTACCAACGCAGCGTTAACAAATCTCGCTGGCTCGCTTAGTGTTGATGTTCTCACTCAGCAAGCCGATGCAGAGGACAGTGATGCCTTGCATGTGGAAGTCCAAAATCTGGAAGAACAGATCGAAGCCCTTCAAGCTGATAGGGATACCGCTCGCGATCTACTCAAGGACGCGAAAAAAGATCGTGACCTTTTTGGAAGGGCAACTGACGATGCGGCCCTCGCGAAACAGTTAGCCACCAATGCACTCGCTACCGTGATCACAGACAGCGAGCGATTCATTCGATTACAGCATTCAATCTCGTTTCTTCGAGATCAGATCGAAGCGTATCGAAAGAACAGTCAAGGCCCCATGATTCAAAAGACTTCCGCCTTTTTCAATACCCTAACCAATGGCTCCTTCAGTGGCGTAGCGGCCCAGCAGGACGAACAGAACCCCAACCAGATTAACCTTGTGGCACTCAGGAATTCCCCGCAGAACCCGGACGCAACGCCAGACGCCCTTAACACACAGGCGTTATCGGAGGGGACCCGTGACCAACTTTATCTCGCCCTGCGGATGGCAGCCATCGACATACATCTTGATCACCATGCGGCTATGCCGTTGATACTTGATGATGTGCTGATGACATTCGACGATTCCCGATCGCATGCATTCTTCCAACTCATGAAGAAGCTCTCAGAAAAAACGCAAGTGATTATCTTCACACACCATCACCACACCGCAAAAATGGCTGAGCAGTTCGTGTCGCCTGATCAAATCTTGAGTCTCTCCTGATACAAAAATCGCGTCTGTGATTGCGGTGCGTGGCAACCGTTTGGTTGCCACGCACTGATCCTCACGCCATTTCCGTTGTTATCCGTCGCAGGAAGAGTTTACGCTGTCATTTATGACGTACCGAGAACTGAGTTGTTTTCGTTTCTTGGTCACCAGAAGTCTTCTTCCAGGGAAGCTTCCTGTAACACGCATCATGTTTTGGGGACCACTGCAGCCGAGCAAGGATTGTGAAGTCACAGGCGTCCAATGAGTATTACGCCGCTAAGGTTCCAACGACTGGGCTTCAGTTGTTGAACAGCATCCAGTGAACCATTGACTCCCGGTAATAATTCGACGTTACTTAATTCAACCCGAGGGATGCCATGTTTGGATTTGCTAGTCGCGAAGAGAAGTTGCAGGACAAGTACAGCAAGCTGATGCAGGAAGCTTATGATCTTTCGACCGTAAATCGAAAGAAAAGCGATCTAAAACTTGCTGAGGCAGAGGAAATTGGAAGACAACTCGAGGAACTCAAGGCAACTTCTTGAGCCTGTAGTTTTAACCAGCTAGGTGATTCTTCGGCCGTCCATCGAATTGGAGACAGGAATGTCGTACGCCCGTTCACGACTCTTGTTAGGCATGTTGGGGGTAGGCCTGCTTGTGTTGACCAGTTTTTACTGCCTCATCAAACAGGTTCCGTTGAAATGGCTTCCCGGCACGGAAGTTTGGTCCGGCTCTGATCTTATTGCATTGGCAACTGTTTTTAGCGGCCTGATAACAATATTGCTTCCGCTGGACCTACTCGGGGGTTACTTATTACCAAACCGTGCAGGCCCCAAACCGATCCTGTGGCGGCGCTTCGTCATTGGTTGGGTCCGCGGCGTCGGTTTCCAAGGGTGCTTTTTTCTCCTCGCGAGTCTTCTCATTTTGGCACTCGGTCGGTGGCAGGGGTTGCTCGCAGTGTCGTGTGGGATCATCGCGCTAGGTTTCTTACTAATAGCGTTCCAATTGAAACTTGGGGGTCTAATCGGCGGCTTCCAGCAAGTCACCGGGCTTAGCACGTCTGACCGTGACCGTATGGACGCGGCAACCCGGCAGACCGTGGCTTGGGGTTGGAAACCCCGAGACCTGATCCTGCTAACTCATCAAGATCCCGGTTTCACCGGCGGAGTGGTCGGCATTCCGGGGTTCGAGAAGGTGGTTGTACCTGACACAGCTTTGCTGCGTCTGTCCTCCGACGAGCTAGCTGCAACGCTAGCAAGGCGGTTTGAGGCAATCGAAGACGGGAGTCGTGCCCGCGGGATACTTGTAGCATTTTTTTGGGTTGTACTCGGATTCAACCTGTCCGCGTTTCTTCCGGGTGCAGGAGTTACGAGCGTTGGCGGGCTTGCGATGACCTGTCTGGGGTTCACTTTGTGGACATTTATCGGATTGTTGACTCTGCCAACACTCAGTCGTCAAGCCTCTTTCGCAATCGACAAGCGTGTCCTCGGGCGGGGGGTTGCCCCCGAATCACTTCATCGTTCGGTAAGAAAATTTGACGAGCTTCAGGATGATGAACCGGAACGGCCGGCGGTAATAGAAGCGATTTTCCATCCCGTTCCCAGCGTTATTCGACGGCAAGGGCAAACCGGGACCGGGCCCCCCCTGGCGTGGCATGTGGCGCGGATGACGCTGTTTCTTTCTTGGGCCTGCATGGGGACACTTGTACGCGCTGTTCACTGCAACGTTGGCCGTCCCGAACTTTGGGTGATGTATCCATCGGATTGAGACATCCCTCAGCAGCGGCAGTCTCCGTTCCGCACAAGCGTTACAGCAGGGAAATCGAGCAAGCCTTTCAGAATCCATCCACGACCGATGCACTCTGGTTCATAACGGGGACAATTTACAACCATTTTCTAACGGTTAGCTCTGCAAAATGTCATTTAGGGTTCGCTGCGAAAAACGCAAAGATGCCGTCGAAGTGTTGCCAAGCAAGGAATACATGTCCGCCATTCTTGACTTCCACGTATTCGTGCTTCATTCCAAGATCCTGCATTTTATCGACCCACAGTCGGGTTTGCCGAACGGATACAAGCCGATCCTGATCTCCTTGCACAACGTAAGCAGGGATATTCTTCGCCGGTGCAAGTCGATCACGATTCCCGTAGAGAGCGGGCGCGATGACTGCGATGGCTGCCCACACTTTGGGATAGGTCATTGCTAAATGCATAGAACCACCTCCCCCCATCGAATGCCCGAACAAATAGATTCTGTCAGGGTCGATATCGAAATTCTTTCGTGTGAGCTTAAGCACCTCCATGACGTCCTGTTCGCTCAGTTCCCCCAGATTTCGCGGGTCTGATCCTCTGCCTCCACCTTTTCCGCGACTCCCGTACCACCCGCGGGCGTTGTAACCCATCGGAGCAACCAAAATATAGCCCTCGTCATCGGCATGTTTTGTGAGTCCAGGATAAGCCAATCTTTGGCCTGGGCTACCGTTCAAACCATGCAGAACAACAATCAGCGGGCACGTTTTGGATCGGTCGACTCCCTTGG
>JAAHTH010001505.1_pt2 | contig 13230 bp, 9 predicted proteins | sample 6116091 | NCBI WGS metagenome assembly JAAHTH01 (sample SAMN13939990, study PRJNA603662) | sponge metagenome | isolation source: marine sponge | host: Mycale hentscheli | place: New Zealand | collected 2006
AATTTTGTTTTACACCACACTTCTAGAATAATAACACATTCTACACCATTTAAATCAACTACATTTCCAGTATCGTCTAGGATTTGTATATCTAGAGAATTTGTATTAATAGGTTGAGGATAATCTTTTTTAACGAGATAAGGATTTTCCCATTTATCTATTCCAGAATAACTACTACAAACTGGAACAGCTGCTAAAATACTCGTTTTATTTCCTTTTGATTGAAGAGCATTATAACCATTACTTAAAACTTTAGAAGCGACATAAACATATCTAGTTCCATATAAATCTGGTATTCCTTGTGCTATTTGTGTATTTTGAAAAGTCATTTGTAAAGTTTCATAACCGAGAGCAGTTGCTATTCCAGAACTTCTAAATAACCAAGTATCAGTAGGAGCATTAATTTCAACTTTTCCATCAGCATTAACTATTCCTGTTCCAGTAGTAGTAAAGAAAAGATTTAATTCAGTCATTACAACTGGTAATAAAGTGGTAGTAGTATATTGACCTGTAGGAATAGTAATATTAAAAACATTGTTTTCAGCATAAGTAGGAGCATTAGTTCCAGTAATATTAGAACCAACACCTGTAGGACAATTAACAGGTAATACGAAACCAAGAAGAGTCATAATTTCTGGAGAACCACCAGTTAGAAAATCAACTCCATTCACATTAACTCCAGCAGAAGTAATAGTAAATGTAACACGATTAGGAACAGGATCATAATCGAATTCTCCAAAAGTTTGAGAATTATTTAGTTCTGTTAATAAAGAATTTAATGTATAAGTTCCAGGACTAACTGGAACATTACTAGTAATTCCATTAATAGTATAATTTAATCTAGCATTACTATCTAGTGTAAATTCAGTTCCTAATTCTAAAATTAAGTCATTATTGTTTTCGTTAATATTAGTATGACTATGCGGTATGGAAACTTGTTTAACAGCGATAGAATCAATTTCTAAAGATACATCTCCTAAACTATATTGAAAATCAGAAGAAGTTCCAGAAGTTTTTTCATTAGAATTAATAATTAGTAAATTTCTTTGTATATCAATTGACATTTTATTAATAGTTGAGAAAATTATTTATTAATAAAATGTAAATTTATTCATCGACACGAGAAGATGTATCATTGACTCTGAGCACTTTAGTATGTGTTAAACATAAACTCCATTTGTTAGTAACTTCTGTATATCCAGTAATTTTTTCAAAAAATAATCGTTTATTAGAATTAATAAAATCTCCAGACATTTGAAGATAGTCATCCGTTAAAAGATTTGTAACTAATACATAATTATGGAAAAAATCGTTAGAATCTAAATTCAATCCATATTCAGTTTTGAAAGCATCAAGAACAATAGTATAAGTATCTTGATAGTTATTGATTTTCTTTTTGTAAGGATATAAATCATTACCAAGCTGATAATGCCAGTAATTAAGAGGAGAACTATAAACACTAAAAAAATATCCATCATTATCAATATTATTTAAATCATTTGTATTTCTAACAAGAGTAATAGCATTTTTAGCAACTGAAACAGATTTTTCAATTGTAGTATTAAATAGTTCGTCATCTGAATTTTGAATTTTTTCAGAAACGAATGTATCATCATAAGTCCAAGATAAACCTTGTTTATTAGCTTTATTTTGAACTGAAATAAGGGCATTATCCATACAAGCTACAAGACATATCTGTAATTCTGGTTCAATAACAACTCTGGAAATTTCTCCCTCGTCTGATTTTCTGTAAAGTGCTTGTTCTTTAGAATTTAATACTAATTCCATTCGTAATCCATTTATGATTTCTGGTGGAAGTAATCTTGATGAATGACCTTTAAAAAATCCGTGTAATTCATCAAGAGGAATTTTAAATACTTGTCCTGCTGGGTCAAAGGAAGACATAGTATAATCAGTGATATTAGGTCTATAACCCATTGTGTGTCCTATACTTGAAAACCAGAAATCATCGTGTTGAATATAATCACGGGCTTTAACATAAACATCTCTATCCTGTTGAGATGTAATAGTAGTTCCTGAACGATGATAAATTCTAATATCTTTAACCCAGTTTTGAGCTGAACCTTTTGAAAAACTTGCTAAACAATTCTGGGCTGGAACTTGTTCGTTAATTAATTTAACTCTTAATACAACATAAGATTTAGTAGCATCTACGAAATATTTCCCTGTAGGAAAATGACATATAGCTGTTTCTCTAGGAGAATATTGTTGTTCTGTAAATGGTTGTTGAATAATATCGTGAGGTCTAGTTTTAAGACTAGTAGGTTGTGAGACCTCGTAAGTCATACGATTTCTTTGTAAAATTGCTTCTTCTGACATTTTATTTATTAATAAGAAATATTTTTTTTTATTTTATTTTTATTCTATTGTAAAATTTTTATTAATCCATGGGTTAAAATTTTTACTTACATTAGGAATAGATTTTCCTTTATAATTTTGTAAATAGGCTTCTGGAAACATATTAGGATTAGACCTGATTTCTTCTACCATACTAGTTGAACCTTGACGATATGGTTGAGGTGTTAAAAATGGTTTCTGATTTCTCTCTGGATTACTCATTAAAGGAAGAGATTCATCTTTACGAGGAAACACTGGTATCCAGATTTTCTCGTTATATCTTAAGAAACTTTCAGGAATTCTTCCGTAACCCTTAGGAGCACGAGGCATCTTAAATGTAGTTTCAAATCTCATTCTTTCATTCTCTTGTTGCCGTTTAAATGTAATATTGTTAGGATTATTTTGTTCTGTAATATTTTTAGCATTCCACATTAGCATCTTATTTATAGTTCGTTGTTCTTCTTCAACTTCTTCTGGATCTTTTGTGTATTGTAAATCACTATTACCAAAAATAATTTTAGGTCTTAATTGAGGAATATCACGATTATCAGTATTTACAAAACCATTATGTATAACTTCTGCTCGTTTTCTAATTGTTTCTTCATTTTCTTTATCTATAAGTTCTTGACGAATAATTTCTTCCTCTTTTTTAGCATCTTCTTTTGCTTGTTCTACACTCTTCTCTTCATCTTCAATATCTTCTCTTGCTTTAACATCTGAACCAACATCAAGAGCTATATCTCCTACACCTTTACTTCCTAGTTCATTTTGTTGTTTAATTTCCCAAGACATTAAATCTTTTTTAACTGAATCAGGAAGTTTTTCATATCCTCCTGTATCTTTCATGAATCTTTGATATAGATGAGCTAGTTGTCCGTAACTCATATTACTAGTATTATTTCTAATAGCATAATATTGTTTAACTTGTTCTTTAGTTAAAAATCCTTCTTTTCCGTCTTTAAGAAGTTTAGAATTTTCTTTTAAGGATTCCCAGATAATATCTTTAAATCCACTAACAAGAGGTTTATGTTCTTTTGATACAAGTTGATTACGACCACTAACAGCATTTTTCTTTACAAATGCTTGATGTCGTTCAACATCTCTCATATAACGAGCATATCCTTCTGGATTTCTAGCTTTCAATTCCTCTAATAATCTCTGATATTTAGCATTTTCTCCTTCTGGAAGTGTCATAGAGAATGGATTGAAATGACTCATAAACTTATTAAATTTCTCTCCAAAACTAGTATCATCTCTTCCTCCGTAATCTGATAATTTAGGAATTTTACGAAGTTTAGTAACTCTTGAACCTTCTTTATAATCTATACTATCTTCAACATCTTCGCCTTGTAACATTTTAAGTTCTCGTTCTTCTTCAAGTTTATTAGAAGCTTTCTGTTCTCGTTCATCAATAATTTTTTGAACTCCTTCTTCTGATACTTCTTGACCCTTATAGACACTTTCTCCTTTTCCAACCATATCATTCCAATCATTAGAAATACGAGCTATTTCTTTTTTAGCTTGATGTGTTATGGTTGAACCCCAAGCATCTGGATTAATTAAAACTTTAAGTGCTAGTTCAGCTGTTCTAGAACCAGATAATTCTCCTCCATCAAGTAATTTTTTCCAATCTGCTTTATCTTTATCACTCATTCCTAATCCAATAGCATTAACTCCTGCTTGTAATACAGCTATTTCTGGAGCACCTAAAGCAGCTGCTCCTTTTGAAACCCAACTTCCATCTTCAAGTGATTTTTTATTAACAATTGAATTTAACTGGTTGTAATATTTCTTAAATTTTACGGCATTTTCTTGTGTCATATTATCACTAATTAATTTAAGTTGTGATTCAGATAATCTAGGAAGTTTTAGACTTCTACGAGATTTAGGAACATCAGCTACTTTATCAAGTATCATTTGTGCTTTATTTTTCTGTCCGATTCCTCGTTCTAAAGTCATATCTACTAAATCATCATCTTCTTCCGCAGTTTCTAAAATTCTTTCTTCTCGTTCTTTCATTGCTCGTTCTCGTTCTCGTAGAGATTTTTCAGAATATTTTTCCTCATCTTCTTCTTCAAATTCTTTTTGTTCTTCTTCTTCAACATCAGGAGATTTTTCACGAATTAATTTCATTAAATCTTGTAAGGTGTCTTTATCCGTATTTTTCCGTTTATATTTCTTAGGGTTCTTTATACCTAAGGATTTAGCGAGCATTTGTAACTCGCCGACTTTCATTTCTTCTAATTTTTTAGATGGCATCTTTTTATTATTATGTGAGATTTTATCTTTTTGTTTTTGTTTTTTTTCTGGTTCTGTAAAATGTTCGATTGTGTGATATTTTAGAATTCCTGAACCGACATCTTCCTTAGCATCTACCTGAACTCTGTTATAGAAATCTAATCGAGCACTAGTCATACTTACTGGGTCTATAACACTACCTTTGTTAGTTGTATAATGTGTAATTTTAGGATTAATTCTAACTTTATTTTGACGAAGAGGTGATGAACCTATATTGAAAAGTTCTGCTTCTACACCTGTATCATTAGCTATTTGTTCTCCAATATAGCTACCTAAACTATGAGCTGTTATAACTACATTTTCTTTTCCATATTTTTTAATTAATCTATCAGTTATTCGTTCTTGTTCCTTAACTCTAGTAACCATTTCCTTCTTTCCTAATGCTATACCTACATCTTGAAGTAAATCAGCAGTTCTTTGACCCTTAATATCACTTATATCTGTTCCTTTTATAACTTGAATAATCTTTCCATTCTGATTATTTCTAACGATCATATCATTAGTTCGTTCTTCTAGAATAGTGAATTTTGAACCTCTATTTGTAGAATCTAAAACAGATTGAGGATTAGGGTTGTATATAGCCTTGTTAAGTAAAGCATAATCGTATTGATTCTCTTTAGACATTTTATTAAAAAGAAATATTTTAATAAAATAATTATTTATAAAATTTCTGTTCCATCTTTTTTCTCCATTTTATAGCATCTTGTTTCTCATTGAAAAATTTACATTTAAAATTACCAACACCTTTATTAATAGTTGCCATCCATTTACTCTGTTCTTTATTGAAACATACTCCTGTAATACCCGATTTATTTTTCTTAAACATTCCTCTATTTAATATATTTTCTCTACGAGAAACCCACCTTAAATTTTCAATTCTATTATCTAATTTATTTCTATTTATATGATCTATTTCTGTATTAGGAGGTCTTTCTAAAAATGTTTCACCAACTAATCTATGGATGTTTTTAGTTATACCTTTTTTTCTATATTTTTCATTAGTTAATCTTACATTATAATATCCTCTAGCATCAATATGTTGTTTCAATTCTCTCAATTCTTTTCTTTGACCCCAACGACCATTTTTACTACTAAATACTTTACCACAACGAGAAACAAAATAATAAGGAAAATTCTTAATTCTTTCAACAAATATTAATTGTTCGTTCATTTTTATATAATATAATTTCTTTTCTTTAAACCAACATTATATAAAATAATCAATTTTATTTTTAGAATTTCTTGTTATAAGAATTCTTTTTATTGAAATTATAGAGTGGAACAACGATTTACATTTTATTCTATTAAATATGTGTAATCGTTGTTCCGGATTTTCTTTAAACCCTATTTTACAGAAATCGTTTTCAATAATTTTTTATGTTCCTTTTCTTGTTTAACATCTGGAAATAACTCGTCTAACATATCAACAAAATTACACTCTTTCTGACTATACTCTATATCTGATTGTGATACTTGTAATCCATTTTTAGGAATATCTATATCATACTCTTTCCATAATTCTAATCCACTAATATAAAATTCAGGATTTTCCATTCCTTTTCTTCCCTTATGTTTATTCTTAACTTTAATTCCACATACATTTAATTTAGAATTAGTAAAATTCATTATAGATTTTTTATAATTTTTATTATCATTTTCTTTATCTATTTTGTCTAATATAGAAGTATTACTATTAAATAAACTTTTATGATAATGCTTCTTCTCTAGCAAATATTCATACATCTTATCATACGGATATTCATTAATAATTTTAGTAGAAAATATATTTTCAAATCCTAACTCTTTAATAATATTATTTACTTCTCTTAATTTTCCATTTTGTATCTTAATGTTATTATGTAATTTTTCAGTATTAGATTTATCTCGTAAATATTCGTGTATAAATTTAGTATCATTATCTAATGTTAATTCTACATCATCACAATTCATTTTAATAAGATTCTTAAATACACCCATTTTATTCTTGAATGTAGAAACAAAATCACTATTGATTTCAGTTTTATTGAAGGTTGTTTTAAGTTTATATTTAGTAATACATTCCTTTTCAGAAAGAGTTTTATTAAGTTTCAATGAGATATTATTATACTCACTTTCAGTAATATCTTTTGAATTAGCAATTCTTTTATTTTCATTCTCTTTCTCAATCTGAATTAATTCTTTTGTTTCATTCTTAATTAGTGTTAATTCTTCATCTTCTTCAATCTGTAAGACTAATTCTTCTGGTTCTTCTGATAGTCCATGTAATTCTAGAATACCACGAAGAATTTGAAAAAAATATTTCTTACTCATATTATTTTTCTTAATATGGTCTATAAAAGATTTATAATATGAATCCTCAACTAATCTATCAGTCTTGTAATCAGTTAATAATTTTGTTAAATCATAATTATTTGTATTTAGTGTGAAATGTAGTTTATCTTTAACATTTAACATATAAGATATTTCACCATAACTAGTCGGATGATAACCACCCATATTTCTAGAAATATTGTAGATATGATAAGTATCACTTTTAATATTTCTAACCCTTCTAATCATCTGACTAGCCATAATAGCATTACAAGAATTATTAGTTAATACAGGAAAACATTCATCGAAAGGCTCATTACAACTAATACCAGCTATATTAGTAGGAGTAGTTATAAAGACTCTGTAATTAGCCCATTCAGAACTAAGAATATTTTCATCATTATCTGAATCATCAATTCCGACATTAATACCTCGTTTCAATAAGAAATGATATAATTTGTTACCAAAAGTTTTAGAATTAGTAGGAACATATATAGACCCTTTTTTACTCATATTTAAAATATCTCGTTGAATATGTGATACTTGTTGTTTATCGTAATTAATAATTTTAAACTTCTTTTCAGTTAAAGTTTTATAAGTATTTTCTAAAACATAGACTTTACGATTAGTATCTTTCATTACTCTAATACTATTCTTATCAAGAAGAGCATCTAATACAATAATTTTATTAGTTTCTTTATTGTAGTAATTAAAGGCATTCCATACTTCATTTTTCTCTTTAACGAATGAGTGTAAATGAAGTAGTGTTCCTACTAATTCATCGTGAATAACTAAATCAAATTCTCCTCGAACTTTATGGAAACTATCAATCTGACAGATAATTCTATCACCTTTAATTTTTCCATCAAATTCTTCATAATTTCTAAAACCATATTCACCGAAAATATTTTCAAATTCAGTTGCTAATGACCTTCTAAAAGTAGTCATTAAAATTCTTCTATACTGACTGAATAATTTCTTTAAGTTCTGAGTTTTAAATGTCCCCATATTACTTCTAATACAGAGTATATCAGTTTTATTTAATCTCTCTGTATAATCACCTACATTTTTATTAGAAATAATTTCATTAGATCTAATTTTCTCATAATCTATTTTAACTAACTCTTCTATTTCATGTTCTCTATCTAATACACTTAATAAATGATTACAATGAGGTTGAACTTTATTCTTAATAATCCAATTAACCCATTCTACTAATTCATCATCTTCAACAATTTCTCTATAAGTTTTTCCAACCCAATATTTAGTATTATTACTATAAGATTTTGCTTCAATATTAAGACTAGGAGATTTCTCATTAATCTTAATATTTCTTTCTACTTTTTCGACAACTTTATAACTACCAATACTTACTGGTTGTCCTTCATTACAATAACAACCGAATTTAACACAACCTTTTTTATTATCAATTACTAAATAACCATCTCTTCTATCGTGTTCTCTATTAGCAATAGGACATAATGAACTATTAATTCTAGTTAAGTTTAAGAAATTTTCATTCCAATTTCCATTAACTTCAAAATCACCTTCAAGAATAAAATCATCTACAACTTCATCAATATTTTCACGGAATATTTCATAATCTTTATTATCACATACAAACTTTTTTCTTCTTTTAGTATTATCTCTAATTTCTACTAGTAAATTTTCTTTAAATTCTGTTGAAGGTCTTCCATAAGGAAAGATACTAAATATTCTAGGAAAGTAAGACTGAATATCACCTTTAAAAGTAATCTGTTTTTCATTATCATCATATACTACATAGTCACGAAAATAAGAATTAGGTTCTAGAATGAAACCTCTACTAGTTAATATTTTATCGGCAGTATAAAATCCTTTTTCAATTGATTTACCTTGTCCGTAACATAACCAAGGATTACTAAATGTAGAATCATAACCATCTAATTTATTTAAGATTTTTTTTTCAATAAATTTAAAACTTTTCTTATTAATAAAGAGATTAGGTGCTACTATATGTAATCCGTGTTTAATTACATTCTCACTCTTCATATAAGGTTTTTTTGTTAATAAAACCATATCAGTCATTTCATTTCTGAAATCTTTAATAGAATTTTCTAATTCTTTCTGAATTTCTGGAATAATCTGATTTAAAAATTTATCCATACTAAATAAAGGTTTAGGATTGACTCCTCTTTCTTCAAAATCAAAATCTAGTCTAAACATAGAATATGCGAAGGGTTTTTCAGATATTCCGCAGTATCTACTTCTTTCATCGTTTAGTATTTTATCGTATAATACTTGAAAATCCTTTCTTCCGAATAGAAATCGTCCTTTGATTTCTCCGGAACAAATGTAGTTATGCCAGTCATTCTTCTTATCAACATAACTATTGTATAAAAATTTCTTGATATCTTTCATCGTCTTTATATCTATATCAAGATTTTTTTTTAAAATTTTTTTTTTCGTCCGTGTCATTTTTATATTGTATAATTTCATTTCTTTAAACCTTTTTTAAAAATTAAATTCAAATTAAATTTTATATAAATTCGTTCATATAAAATTAAACATTATTAGCTTTAAGTCTTTCTTCTCTTTGTTTTCGTCTTGTTTCTCTCACCCTATTTCTACAAATTTCGAGATTTTCATCTCTATATTTTCTTACTCTTTCATTATGTTTTTTTCTCTGTTCTTCATTATTATCTAAATAATTCATAGAATACTTTCTCCAAGCTGTTCTCTTCTCTTCTTGTGTAAGAGGTTTTTCACGAGCAGGTCTTCCTCTCGGTTTTTTAGGTTTAACTACTTTCGGTTTCTTAATACGAGGTTTCTTCTCTACTTTCGGATGAATACGAGGTCTTCCTCTAGGTCTTTTAGGTTCTATTTTAGGAAAACGATATATTTTATCAGGTTTCTTTTCTAACTCAATATTAATTCCGTGTTTATTAACAAATCGTTTATGTTTTCCACTCTGTAAATGAGATTTTATAAACATAACAGACTTACCACATATACATTGAAATGGTTCATCATATTTTTCTTTCAATACAATAATTTTAGATTCATTCATTTTTTTATCCATTTCTTTTTGAATTTGACTATCATTATCGTTAATTAATACTATATCTTTAAAATCTTCTGTCGTCATCTTTTATATAATTTCTTCTTTCTTTAAATCAATATTTTAAAAATTCAATTTTATTTTTTATAGAATTTTTCTAAATCAAAACAAAAATTACGATTCCAATATTTCTCATCACTTCTATCAGGAACTGCTTTATTATGATTAAGACTTTTAAGGTGATTAATTATAGAATTTCTCTGAATTTCTGTATTACATACACGACATTTTACTATTTGATATTGATTTACTTTCTGTTTATTAGGGAGAATATATCCACTTCCAAATCCTTGTCTATTCGTCATTTATAATTATTTTACATATTTTTTAAATTATTATTTTTATAATCGTTTATAATTGTTATAATTTCTACTAAATCATTACTAATTACACATAGAGCATTACATTCATCACTAAATCTATCTAATATTTTTTCTTGATCGTTAGATAATTTACCATTACTCCAAGGTGTTTTCATTTCTAAACATAACATAGAATAAGTATCATTAGGAGTATAAATAATTATATCTGGCATTCCTTTCGTATATCCTAATTCATAAGCATCTCTCCGTTTTTGAGGATTATCTAACATTTCATCAGTATGAGTTAAAGAGAATAATAAATCTGTTTTTCTTAAATATTTTACAACTTCTTTTTGTAATTGATATTCAGTATTAATAAATATTTTCTTACATTTTTCATAATTCTTATATATCATCTCCTTTATGATATACAAGATAAAATTTATCGTTTTCTATATTTTAAATTCATAACAAGTCCATGACCCATTTCTGCTGCTACTTTCTCTTGTTGATTCATACTATAATTTTTACCTTCAAGATTACTAGCAACAATATGTCTCCACATATTACTATTAATATCTTTTCCAGTAATAACTTTAAAAATATTTTTAATTCTTTTAGAAAATCCGTCAGAAGACATAATACTTCCAGAAGGACTAGGAAAAAATATTTGTCCGTTTTTCATATCATTCTTTCTAATATAATCACCAATAATTTTTTTAAGTTTATTAGGTATCTGTTGATTAGTTCCTAATGGTTCGTAATTTTGAGATTTACTGCGATTGAAATCAAATGTAGTAGGAATTCCATATCTATTGAGATTTATATAGTTAAAATTTTCATCCTTCTTTTTACCTCTACCAATTTTATTTAAATGTAGTTTCTGATAATCTTGAACTCGACGAGGATATAAGATTACTAAACTCATTAATAATCTATTTTCTGGAGATAATTTATTTTTATTCATTCTATAATTTTTTAATACATCATCATATTTCATCCAGTTTTTATTCTGTTTCTCAGTTTTAAGATTTTCTTTAATATCTTTATCAACTTTCTTAATATTTCCAACCATCATATCGTAATAATGTTTCTTAACGGATTCGTGAGAAGGAAAAGTATTTAACACAGATAGAATAGCATTGTAATAATCTTTACTCGTTTTCTTTCTAGATAAATATTCGTCAATAGTTTTAGTATCTAATAAGAATTCTATATTAGTTCCATTAAAAGTTTTACCATTTTTTTTATAGATTGATTTAACTTTATTTAACATCTGAATTAATGAACGAACAGAGATTTTATATTTACCTCTTCTCTCTTGTTTCTTCTTCATCATTCTATTTAATAATTTTTGAAATGGATATGATAATTTTTCAAAAGTTTTATCATCATTTAATTTAACTAATTTTTCAATATCTAATGAACCTTTAATTCCTTTAAGTTCTTCTGTTGATATAGGTTTCAATGTTTCGGTCATTTATTATTATAAATATTTTTCTAAATTTTTTTTATTAATCTTCTTTAAACCCATAAATCTTTATTTTGTAATTTCATTTTGTAAGAGACAAACACAGAATAAAAACTTGTATTCTTTTTTTCTTTCTCTCCGTCTTTTTGAAAGTGTAATTTACCTTTTGGAAATATAATTTGAATATCATTAGTATTTAGAATATCTCTAAAATAATTAGAAAAGATATTACAACTATTCATAATAATAATAAAGGGTTTATCAATCTCCATTAATCGTTTTAATACCTTTTGTTTTATTTTAGTTTCAAAAGGAGGATTAGTTATTATTATATCACAATTAGGTATATCACAAGTTAATATATCCCATTGTTTATTACCTACAACTTTATAACCAAATTTTCTCCATATATCCATACTTTTAGAATTTTTACTATTTAACATACAAGCCTCCCATATAACTTTATCTTTACTAATAAGAGGTTTTATTTTATTCCAAACCCATTCAGGTGTATAATAATCGTCATATACATTAAATTTAGAACAATCTTTAAAATTTACCATTTATTATTTCCAAGATTTATTTAATTCTAAAAATTTTTAAAAAAAAATTGTTATAGTGTGTATTATGAGTTTTTATGATATTTACTTTCTAAATGTTTTTTATTAATCTTCTTCAAAACTTTACCACAAGCACATTTTATACCTTCTTTCTTAACCTCTTTCTTAACCTCTTTCTTAACCTCTTTCTTCTTATGATTATCAATCCTTTTCTTTGCTATTTTAAATATTTCTTTATCCAATTCTACACCTATAAATTTTCTATTAGTATTAAGACAAGCTATACCTGTTGTTCCACTACCCATTGTAAAATCACATACAACCTCTCCTTCTTTACTATAACTTTTAATTAACCACTCACATAAATCAACTGGTTTCTGTGTTCTATGTAATGTTCTGCCTCCAGCACAAGCATTATTAAATTTAAGAATAGTTGTAGGGTGTCTTGTATCATCAGTAATAGCTTCTTGAACTTCTTTCATTCCATAAACATTTTTATTTTTATTTTTATATGATATTCTAACACGAGATTTATGACCCGTTGTTTTCTGTGGATTATAAGTAGAATGTGGTTTATCACCTTTAAAAACATATACCATCTCGTGTGTTGGTTCTTCTTCAAATTGTAATATAGAATGAGGATGTCTTGTATCATCTACATAATGTTCTGGAGTTTCTGTCATTCCATAAACATCTTTATTAAATTTACAACCTTTTTTAAAACTAGGTTTATGACCCGTTGTTTTCTGTGGAGTATAAGTAGAATGTGGTTTATTACCTTTAAAAACATATATCATCTCGTGTTTTCTTAGAGGCATTTTATTAGCACTT
>JAAHTH010001026.1_pt1 | contig 13216 bp, 20 predicted proteins | sample 6116091 | NCBI WGS metagenome assembly JAAHTH01 (sample SAMN13939990, study PRJNA603662) | sponge metagenome | isolation source: marine sponge | host: Mycale hentscheli | place: New Zealand | collected 2006
TCAGGATGAATTATTACTTTACAGGATTACTTATCTTGGCTCTTACAATACTAGCTTTTTTTGTAGAACCTGCATATCCTAGAAACGAATATCTCAATGAGTATGGTGTGCGATGTGGAGAACTAGACTTTCGTGTTGAAAGAAGAGATACAGATTATAATTACAGTCCAGGTAGCACACATGAAAATGAAAACTTTAGTTTAACTTACAGAAAATATTTAGGTACAGATTGTAAAACATCAAAAGAAAACGTAGCGATCAAACAACAACTAGAGTTAATGAAGATGTGTGGTAGAGTTAACAGCAATCCTAGTCTAGCACTTAATGAAAACTTTGCTTTACTTGTATCTAAATGTAGAGGTGTAACTCCTGCAAGAGATAATACTAGACCATCTGATTCTCAAAGTTTGTGGGATGATATGAAAGATGAATATAAAAAAGAGAACCCAGAAGTCAATTTAATGGGAGATAAGCTTATAGGCCCTAGTAAAAGCAAATTGAAAATGCCTCCAAAAGACTATATACTACCATTACCAAAACCAAAAGATGAGTAAACCATTAAAAATATCTGAAGAAGCAGCCGTGCAAATGCCAATGAAGACGGTAGCGTCTTTGATAATTATCGTAGCACTTGGCACTATGGGCTATTTTCAGATGATTGAACGTTTAAATGTTGCAGACACTAGACTACAAATTATGGAAAAAGATCTAAATGAAAATACAGAATTTAGAATAAAATGGCCACGTGGACAACTAGGTTCATTGCCCGCTGATTCTGAACAGTTCATGATGATCGAAGATTTGTATAAAACCACTGAAAAACTAAACGCACACATAGAGTCTATGGCCTTAAACAAAGTTAATATAGAATTTTTAAGAAAACAAATGGACAAAGTTTTACAAGATATAGAAAAATTAAAAGATCAAAACAGAGAGATGCATTATAAAAATGGTAATGGCCAATGATTGTTGAAGCTGTAATAGGATTATTGATGTTTGTAAATGGAGAAATTAAGGAAGCTCGTATTCAAGAATCAATGGGAATGTGCTTGAATGGCAAACGTAAAGCTGAGAGACAATATTCAGAATCCGTATCCTACAAATGCTGGAAAGGCACGGCAGAATTAGAGGAGAATATTGATGGAAGTTTATCAATTAAAAAGTTAATATTAAATTAATAAATGAAAATAGAAAAAGTTAATAACATATTAACTGACAATATTATTTATCAAATAAAAAGTGAATTGAAAAATTTACAGTTTGAAGTAGGGCATACAACAAAAGAAAACCAAAAAAAAATTTTTACAGATCTAATGCAATTTGAGGGCATGAGTAAATGCACAACACCCCCTAAAAATGAAAATGAAAATAAACTTAATATATTTGGATTTTTAATAACAGAATTAATATGCAAAAAAATAAACCTTAAATACAAAAATATAAAAAGATTTATGTGGAATTATTATACAAAAGGCCAAAAATGTAACTTTCATACTGATGAAGAAGATGACAATTTTATGACTATTATTTATTCTTTTAACACCTGCAATGGTTACTTACAGGTAGAAGATGATATAATAGAAGATGTAAAAGATGAAGCAAAAATTTTTAAAAGTAATTTATCACATGCTGGATTTGGTCCATCAAACGATACATATAGAATAAATTTAAATATAATTTTGGAGGTCTAATGGAACTTACACGTAATTTTACTTTAACAGAATTAACCAAATCGGACACAGCAATCCGTAAGGGGATTAATAATAACCCTAACGCAGAACAAATAGAAAAACTAAAAGTATTATGTGAAAAAATTTTACAGCCAGTACGTGATCATTTTGGTAGGGTCAAGGTGACTAGCGGGTTTCGTAGTCCAATTTTGTGTCAGGCTATTGGTAGTTCAGCAAATTCACAGCACGCACGTGCAGAAGCCGCAGACTTCGAAGTTATGGGAGTAGACAATGCAGAGCTCGCTGATTGGATACATAGAGAATTAGAATGGGATCAATTGATCCTCGAGTACTACACGCCCGGAGAACCCAACTCGGGCTGGATACACTGCAGCATAACAGAAGGTATGCCAAGAAAACAATTTTTGCATGCTTTTAAAGAAGATGGTAAAACTAAATATAAACCAATATTAGGTAAAGCTAAAGATATATTAGTTTAATGGATTTAATAATTCACCAAGTAGATCAATTTAGTAAGCACAAATTAAATTTAATTAATTTAATTAATAAAATACCTGAGACTTCTTTTAATAGTGATAATGAAAAAATATCACATACAGATTTTAAAATACCTAGAAGTATGAAAAGAGAATATGTTGATTATTTTTTTAATAATATTTATGAAAATTACTGCAACAATCTTAGATCTGTTAATAAAGCTAACTTTATCGGTTTTAATAATATTTGGTTTCAAGTGTATAACAAAGGAGATTGGCATGGCTCACATACTCACCCAGGAACTCATTTTACAAATGTTTTATATATAAATTTACCTAATAAAAATTTAAGGACTATTTTAAAAAAACCAAATGGTGAGGTTGTTAATTTTGATGCAAAAGAAGGAGATCTAATTACATTTCCAGCATATTTTGAACACCACTCACCTGAAAACAAATCTGACGAAAAAAAGATAATAATATCATTCAACATTGACATACATTCTTACAAATATTAATATAAGTTATGGCAATAGGTAGAGGACAAATAAAAGCACAAATAGATGGCAAACTAAGAGGTGCCCGTGGTGAAAAAAAGAGAAAAGCACAAGCTAAATACAAACCCTATCGCAAAAAACCTAAGGTCTTCAAAATTTAGTCAAAAAGTGGTACAATCTAAAAAATTGTACAACCGTAAAAAGGATATTAATGGCTACTTCAGGGACAACTAGTTTTGATCTTAAAATTGATGAAATTATAGATGAAGGTTATGAAAGATGTGGTTTATCTACTAATGCAGGATATGATCTTAAATCTGCAAGACGATCTTTAAATTTATTGTTTGCAGAATGGGCTAATAGAGGTATTCACCTTTGGAAAGTAGCCTTACATGAAAATACATTGGTTAGTGGACAAGCTGAATATTCAGTCAGTGCTGGTGTAAGCGATGTCTTAGAAGCTTTTGTATCTTCGACAGCTGCAGGCGCAAACACAGTAAATACACAAGATGTTTCATTAACTAAAATTGATAGATCTGCTTATGCAGCATTACCAAATAAATTAGCTTTAGGACAACCCTCACAATATTATGTGGAGAGAGAAAAAACTCCTAAAATTTATTTATATCAAGCACCTAATTTAAGTACCTATACTGTTCTTAAGTATTATGTAATAAAAAGAATTGAAGATGCAGGTGTTTACACTAATGATCCTGATGTTGTTTATAGATTTTTACCCTGTATGTGTGCAGGGTTGGCTTACTATATTGCTATGAAAAAAGCACCACAAATGGTTCAACAAAACAAATTAATTTACGAAGATGAATTGAAGAGAGCGTTAGATGAAGACGGTCAAAGAACTTCAACTTACATTACACCTCAATCATTTTATCCTACTGGAGTTTAATTATGGCAAAATATGCAACAGGTAAAAGAAGTCAGGCAATATCAGATAGATCAGGTATGGCATTTCCATATACTGAAATGGTTAAAGAATGGAATGGTTCATTAGTGCATTATTCTGAGTTTGAGCCTAAACATCCTCAGATAAGAAGAAAACATGTGACTGCAGATGCTATTGCTTTACAAAATTCTAGGAACATGAAATTTCAAACACCAATACAACCTTTTATAAACGATAATACAAGTGATGTAACAATTGCAAGTTCCGGAGGTCAAGGAATGGCAACTGTTGATTTAACATTACCTGGACCATTTGCTTTCTTGACTGTGGGAGCTCCCACTGAATCTATTGAAGGTAATAATATTACAACCATGGTTCCAGCAGACCCCTCTGTTCAGAACAGAAAAAGACAATTAGAATCTGAATTAGGTTCAGTAACAGTGAGTATTACATAATGGCAATAACACATGCAAATTTTTTAACACAAGTAAGAAACTACGCTGAGGTAAGTAGTAATGTTTTAAGTGATTCTATAATTCAAGATTTTATACGTAGTGTAGAATTAGATATTGCAGGCAAAGTTGATTATGATGATTTAAGAAAATATGCTACTTCAACATTTACTGCTAACAATAGATATGTATCTTTACCCTCCGATGCACTAGTCATTAGATCTGTTCAAGTAATTGACGGCTCAAATAATAGAACTTTTTTAGAAAAAAGAGACACTAGTTTTATATCAGAATATGCTCCAAATGATTCAACAACTGGAACACCAAAATACTATGCAAATTGGGAAGACAACGTTCAGACAGGTAATATTATTCTTGTAGCTCCAACACCTTCTGCTGCATTGACAGTACAAGTAAATTATATAAAAGACCCACCAAATTTTACGAGTTCAAATAATACTTATTTATCTCAACACCAAGAATCTATGCTTTTACATGGAGTATTGACTGAAGCCTTTAGGTTTTTGAAAGGACCTATGGATATGTACAACTTATACGAAAAGAAGTATAATGAAGAAATACAAAATTTTGCTTTACAACAAATGGGCAGAAGAAGACGTGCGGAATATGACGATGGAGTTCCAAGAGTAAAAATTCCTAGTCCTATGCCAAACACAACTTATTAAGGAGAACAATTATGGCAATAACAACAAATGCAATCTGTAATTCTTTTAAAAAAGAATTATTAGAAGCTAAGCACAATTTTTCTAATCCAGGTGGAGATACATACAAATTAGCTATGTATACAAACTCAGCTACTTTAGGAAAATCAACTACAAATTACACTACAGGAAATGAAGTTTCTTCACCATCAGGATATACAGCTGGTGGAAAAGCTTTAGTCAATGTAGGTACTTCTATGGCGACAAATACTGCTATCACAGATTTTGCTGACCTATCATTCGTAGGTGTAACTCTTACTGCAAGAGGTGCATTAATTTACAACACAACTACTGGATCAGGATCAAGCACAACTGATGCGGTTGCTGTTTTAGATTTCGGAAGTGACAAGACTGCAACGTCAGGAACGTTTACTATTCAGTTCCCAGCGTTCACTACTGCTGCTGCGATTTTAAGAATTGCTTAGGAATAAAATGAATGTCAAATACATGGGGTGCACTTAGTTGGGGAGCAGGTAGTTGGGCAGCACAAGGTGATGTCGGACTTGCCGTTTCAGGAATAAGTGCATCCTTTAGTATTGGCGTAGCTGTCGCTGACGCAGAAGTACAAGTCGGATGGGGGGGGGACACCTGGGGTGAAAACGAATGGGGGGATCTATCAGGATCACAACCTATTGCAGTTGGATCTCAATTAACTTCTTCAATAGGAAGCCTATCAACAACTGCCGATGCAAATGTATCGGTTACTGGAATTGCTCTTACCTCTTCTTTAGGTGGAGAGACCGCTGGAATATCATTTACATTTAGTGCAACAGGTTTACAATTAACATCTTCAGTAGGCGCAAACGTTATTGAGATAGGGGTTCCTGTAACAGGGATTTCTGCAACATCAAGTGCTGGAGCTACCACAGTAGATGAATCTCAATTAACAGGAATTGGTTGGGGTAGAAGAACTTGGGGTAACTTAGCTTGGGGCGGAGCTTATTCTGCTATTGCTACCGGCCAACAATTAACTTCAGCTATAAATTTCCCTGCAGCAAACGCATTTACCGATGTTACAGTAGCTGTTTCATCACCAGCTTTAACGATGACTTTTTCGAACCCATCGTTTTCTATTCAAATAGATCAAAATATAACTATATTAGCCTCTGAACATGGGTTAGATACTTCAACAAATACACCAAGTGTAACAGGATTAGCTAACGTTTCCGCTACTGGAAACTCAGCATCAATAACCGCAGGTAGCGTTATTGCAGGTTTAAAAACACCAGTTGATGTAAGTGGAATACAATCTACTATGTCATTGGGGTCTATTACACTTATACAGACAACAAACGAACAACCTTCAGGCATTCAGGCTACAATGTCTCTTGGTCAACATGCTGAAATACCTGGTCAAATTATAGGTGTTTCAGGACAACAAATATCATCTTCAGTAGGTTCTGTAACTGCTACAGGAGAGGCTGCTGTCGATGTTACTGGAATACAAATGACTATATCAGTTGGTAGCCCTAATATTACTGCTTGGGCTGAGATAGATCCAGGGGTAAATAATGTTTGGACAGAGGTTGATTTGGCTGCGTAGTTGAGTTAAAATATTACATTTACTAAGGAGAATTTTTTATGGCATCAAGTTATTCTACAGATCTAAAACTCGAACTAATGGTAACCGGTGAAAACGCTGGTACATGGGGAGATAAAACAAATACAAATTTAAATTTAGTACAACAAGCAATTGCAGGTTTTGAACAAGTAACACTTTCATCAGGAGGCACTCTTGCCCTTGTTATGTCTGATGGCGCTTTATCTAATGCAAGAAATTTAGTAATTAAATTTGCTACAATTACAGCAGCAGCATCTACTGTTTGTACTATTCCTGATTCAATAGAAAAATTTTATATTTTTGATGTTACTGGAGTTACAAACCCAAGTAACCTTACAATTAAAACTGCTTCAGGAACTGGATTTACTCCTGATGCACAAAAAATTTATGCCGCTTATTCAGACGGAACAAATTTAAAAGAAGTATCATTAGATACTCTAGGTGGTTCTATTGGAACTGCGCAGATAGCAGATGATGCTGTTACTAACGCAAAAATTGCAGACGATGCAATTAGAGCTGCACAAATTTCAGACAACGCAGTTGTTACTGCAGGAATTTTAAACGCAAATGTAACTACTGACAAAATTGCTGATGATGCAGTAACTGCTGACAAAATTGCTAACACAACTGTATCGGCTGGTTCTTACACTGCAGCATCAATTACTGTAGATGCACAAGGTAGACTTACAGCAGCTTCCTCAGGAGCTGGAGCAGCTAACATGGTTGCAAAAATTTTTAAAATAGGACCTGCCTCAGGAACTATTAGTGTTGGACCAAGTGGTTCAAAATTTCAAGCATTCGCTGTAGCAGGCGGAGGTGGAGGTGGAACAGGCGGGGGCCAAAAACCAGGCGGAAGCGGAGCTGACGGAGGTTTTGGTTTTTTCACAGGTAGTGTATCTGCTGACACTGATTATCCTTTTACTATAGGTGCTGGAGGTAATGCTGCACCTGGTGGTCAAGGTACAAGAGCTAACACTCCTGGAAGTGCTGGAGGGGCTACTAATGTACAAAATTTATTAACCACTAATGGTGGAAACGGTGGAAATGGTGGTCATCCAGGTCAAGGTCAAAATCCTGGAAACCCTGGTAATGTTGGAAACCCAAGTTCATCAAACGTAATGTCAAGACAAATTTTATTTATTGGTCCTGCAAACTCTGATGGAGCAGGTGATGCTGGTAACCAAGGCTCTTCACCGCAACAATCAGGAAACCCTGGTATCTTTGGTGGATTAGCATTTTACACAAACGAGGGGTAATTATGGCATTTGCATTTTTTTCAAAAGATGGTGGTCAAGTTTATAGAATAGCTGAAAACGAAAATGCTAAAAGTCTTATAAATTGTAAAGAAGAAGATTACACAGTTGCAACAATTGATGACAATTTATTTCAAGATATAATTAAATCTAAAAAATGGATAAGATACGAAAACGATGCAGTCGTTGTAGAAGATATAGATTTTGAAGGTTACCAAAACAATGATGAATTACAAGAAGTTTTAAATTCTACTTTAGCTATAATAAAACCATGGACATGGAATAATCAAAATCATTCTAGTTATAATGATGTAAAAAATTATTGTGATTTTGTAAAAGATTTTAAGACTTCTACAATTACTTTTCCACTAAATCAAACTTGGGAAGAATATTGTGAAAGTAATTCAATAACATTTTTCCATCCTTTACAGTTATAATTATTTATTATAATAAGGGTTTGTGTTTGAAAATATAATAAAATTTAAGACAAGCAAGATATATCTTAATAACTTTAATATAAGACCAAAACCATCTAAATTAAATATTCCGGATTGGTACAAAGAAATTTCACATAATTTAAAAGAAAAAACAGTTAAAGGTTGTATGCCTTTTTTAGATACTTTAACCACTGGTTACACTTTAAGTATGCCTATTGAATACAGAATAAGGCATAATATAAAAGTTGATAACGAAAGGGTTTCTAAGGCTTTCGCACAATTAGATGCTGGTTCAGAAATTTATCATTTTACAAATGTAAATACTCACAAAGATGAATCTCATCCTATTGATCAATTAGGAATGAAATGCCCTTTTATACAAAAAAATAAAACAATGAATGTACATAAAATACTGAACCCGTGGATTATTGAAACACCACCGGGATATTCCTGTTTGTTTTTACCACCATTAAATAATACCGATGATCGTTTTTCTATTATTCCTGGAATTGTAGATACTGATGTATTTCCTAATGAAATAAATTTTCCTTTTATTATCAATGGTGATAAATACCCAGTTCTTGACACAGTAATAAAAGAAGGTACACCTTATGTACAAGTCATACCTTTTAAAAGAGAAAGTTGGAAAATGAAAATTGAAACAATAAATAAAAGCAAAAATTTAAGACATAGTTTATGGAATCGTGAAGTAATCTATCGATACAAAAATAAATTTTGGAATAAAAAAATATGGAAATAAAATTAGATTCTACAAATTTAGCTAGTTATATAAAAGTTTTTGACAATGTTATACACCCAAAAACACTTGAGAATTTTACAAAGGTTTGTAATAATCATTTAATTTTTCAAGACGCTGGAGTTGTTGCATTAGGTCAAGATGGAAATACAAGTGATGTCGTTGTAAAAAAAACAAGAGACACAAAAATGTGCACTCTTAAAAATGTAAATGAAAAAAGTGTTACCAATATACATTGGGCTAATTTTTTTTTAGCCACAATAAAACATAATTTAAATAATTATATTGACTTAGTTACGTATGAAAAAATGAGATACAATATAGAAGTAATACAAGTTTTAAAATATGGAGAGGGTGGTCATTACAAATTTCATCACGACCATGGAATTGGAGTTCCAAGAACATTTAGTGTAATATATTTTGTAAATGATGATTATGAAGGTGGTGAGTTAGTTTTTAGAAATCCTGACGGAAAAACAGAAATAAACATAGATAAAATAAAAAATAGAATGATAATTTGGCCAAGTAATTTTATGTATCCACATGCAGTAAAACCAGTAACAAAAGGGATAAGGTATTCATTAGTATCATGGGCATTATAGGAAAAGATTTTAAATATAAAAAAATAGAAAATTTTTTAACACAAGAAGAATTAAAATTATTAAAAGAATATTGTCATATAAGACATACACTTAACACAACAGATTTTGATGTTTCTCAAATAAATGCCGACACATATTATTACGCAGATCCTTTGATGGAGTCTTTAATGCTTACAAAACTTAAATTAATGGAACAACACACTGGTAAAGAATTATTACCAACATATACATATTGGAGAATGTATACAAAATATGCGCATCTTAAAAAACATAAAGATAGACCAGCATGTGAAATAAGTGTAACTATTAATATAGATAATGATTCAACACCGTGGCCTATTTTTATGGATGATAATTCTATTATACAAAAACCTGGTGATGCAATTATTTACTTAGGTTGTGAACTTACTCATTGGAGAGAAATTTTTAACGGAGATTTTGCAGCACAAACTTTTTTGCATTATGTCGATAAAAATGGTAAAAATAAAAATCAACATTTAGATAATAGAAATTATTATTATAAAAAAAATTAAAGGAAATATTATGTTTTTTAAACAACACGATGACGGTTCTTGCGATTTAAATTTTTCTGAAGAAGAAGTAAAAATCTTAAGCAAACATAAAAAATTACATTTTACACCTGAAGTGTTAAAACACTTTGGTAACTGTTTAGTTAATATGGTTTGGACATTCAATACAAAATTAGGTCCTGAGGTTAAAGATCTAATGACTAATGACGATTCTGTAGCTGAGGGCGTTGCACCAAAAAAAGATGATTAATGTAACAAATAATTATCTAGATAATAAAACCTTTTACCTAGCAAAAGATATTATCTTTTCAAAAATGTTTCCTTGGATATTTGTAGAAATGCCTGAAGATTCAAAATATTTAAAATTTTTTCATAGTCTTATTTCAATAAATAAAAACAAAGAAAGAGAAGTAAGTCCTTTTATGAGTCCTACTATAAGTAGTCTTTTAAAAACTTTAAATTTAAAAAAAATTAATAGTGCAGATGTTTTATTAATAAGTCGTACAAATAAGAATATTGATATTCCGATTAAAGCTACAGATCCTTTAAAAAAAAATTTATACAGATCAATTTTATGTTTAAACAACTCAGATTCAAGTGTTTGTATAGCAGGTGGGGACAAAATAGAATGTGTAGAAAATAGAATTATTACTTTACCTAGTAATATCTCATATAATTTGACAAGTCCAACAGACAAAAATTATACTTGTTGGATTAATATCGAATATGAGAAGTCTTTATAAGCCCTCTAGAATAAGCTATAATGTCTTATGCCTTTAACAAATGTACAAATTAGACCAGGATTTAACAAACAAGTAACCGCAACGGGTGCTGAAGGACAATGGACCGATGGAGATTTTGTTAGGTTTAGATATGGACTACCTGAAAAAATAGGTGGCTGGGAACAAATTACTAGCTCAACATTAGTAGGTGCTGTTAGAGAACAACTTATTTGGTCAGATCTAGATGGTCGTAGATATGTTGCATTGGGCACAAACAAAGTTTTAGTTATTTATTATGAAGGTTCATTCTTTGATATTACACCTTTAAATACTGCAATCACTGGAGCAACCTTTACCACTGTAAATACCTCAGCCACTGTTACAGTAAATTTAGCAGGACACGGATTTGAAATAGGAGATTTATTTACATTTACATCAGTTACTCCTCCTGTAGGAGCTGGATATGTTGCATCTGATTTTACAACAAACACTTTTCAAGTTGTAACAGTGCCAACTATTGATACCTTTACAATTACTATGGCATCGGCTGCAGGAACAAGTGTATCAGCTAGCGGAGCTGCAACAGTCAATCCTTATATAAAAGTAGGAGCACTTAATTCAGGATACGGTTTTGGATGGGGAACAGGATCTTGGAGTGGAGGTCAAAACGTTACTGGTAATTTAAATGGAGCTTTATTAAATGACACTGCTGGAACAGGTGGAGTAGGCACAAGCGTTACTCTTACGACCACATCAGGTTTTCCTACATCAGGAGTTATTAAAGTAGACAGTGAATTGATTTCTTACACTGGTGTAAGCTCAAACGATTTGACAGGAATCACTAGAGGAGCTAACGGAAGCACAAAAGCAGCTCACGGTAACAACTCAGGTGTTGAGTTTTTTACAGGTTGGGGACAAGCTTCATTGAGTACAACTTTTTCTCTAGACCCTGCATCTTGGTCATTAGACCATTTTGGAGAAAAATTAATTGCTACAATTAAAAATGGTAAAACATTTGAATGGAACCCAAACAACGGATCAGGGTTAACTACAAGAGCTACTGTTATTAGTGGTGCACCCACAGCTTCTGTTATGTCAATTGTTTCCGAAAGAGACAGACATTTAATATTACTAGGCACAGAAACAACAATAGGTAACACTGGAACACAAGATAAAATGTTTATAAGATTTTCTGATCAAGAAGATATTAACACCTACGCACCTACGTCTATTAATACTGCGGGAAGTTTTAGATTAGACTCAGGAGTAAAGATAGTCGGTGCCGTAAAAGGTAAAGATTATATTTTAATTTTGACTGATACATCGGCATATGTAATGCAATTCGTTGGTCCACCATTTACTTTTTCTATAAGACAAGTGGGAAGTAATTGTGGAGCTATTGGTCAACACGCTATTAAATACGTTAACGGTGCAGTATTTTGGATGGGTCAAGCTGGAGGTTTTTTTGTTTACGATGGTACAGTTAAATCATTACCTTGTTTAGTAGAGGATTTTGTTTTTACAAATAAAGGAGATAACCTTGGAATTAACTATACGCAAGGTGAAGAAGTCTATGCTGGGTTAAATCATTTATATGAAGAAATAATGTGGTTTTATGTTAAGAATGGTGGCACACAGGTTGATAGAGTAGTCACTTATAATTATCAGGAAAATACTTGGACAACAGGATCTTTAAGTAGAACTTCTTGGGCCGATGCTACTTTATATGATAATCCTTATGCAACAGAATTTAACGCAACGGGTTTACCTAATTTTCCAGTTGTACAAGGAGTAACAGTGGTGAATGGATCAACAACTTATTATGCACACGAAGTTGGAAATAATCAAGTAGACTCAACAGGAGCTAAAACAGCAATACCAGCTTTTATACAATCAGGAGATTTTGATTTAGCTGTAGATGGTGATGGTCAAGTATTTATGAGTATGAGAAGATTTGTGCCTGATTTCAAATTATTACAAGGTAATGCACAAGTTACAATTAATTTACGAGACTATCCAACGGACACCGCAGCATCTTCTCCATTAGGTCCATTTACAATTACAAGCTCAACTGATAAAGTAGATACTCGTGCTAGATCAAGATTTGCTAGTTTAAAAATTGCTAATACATCAACTGATGAAAGTTGGAGATTTGGGACTTTTAGAGCTGATATACAGGCTGATGGAATGAGAGGATAATGGAACAAGATTTTTTACCACCTATGTATGACGATAACACTATGGGTATTGCAGGCTTAAATAATTCTGAAAGTGGAGGAATAGGTTTTCCGAACCCAACTGAAATTGCAAAAAATATAGCTAAACAAAAAGCTATTGAGTATGGTGTATCTAAATTAGGTTTACCTGAAATAGCAGGGTCAGTTTTAGGAGGCAATGCACTCTTTACTAATCCTTTAGGTTTAGCTGCATTTAGCCCTGTGGGAATTGGTATTGGTGCACTTGCAAACGCTAATGCAAACATTCAATCTAGTTTGTTTGGAAGGTCTGCTACTATTGCTGATTATTTACAAGCTAAAAGAAATGAAAAAATTGCACAACAAGTTGCAAATAGAGGTGCAATAAAACAGAATCAACTTATGAGTGAAGAATTA
>JAAHTH010002507.1_pt1 | contig 13214 bp, 13 predicted proteins | sample 6116091 | NCBI WGS metagenome assembly JAAHTH01 (sample SAMN13939990, study PRJNA603662) | sponge metagenome | isolation source: marine sponge | host: Mycale hentscheli | place: New Zealand | collected 2006
GGCAAATCAAAACTAGTCACAAAAACATCTCTCGCGTCAATAGGCGATGCACCAGGCGCTAGAAAGTCCGTTGCCCTCGTAGACGCACGAACGGCTTCCTGAAGATCAAGCGCCAACTGAGGAAAGGATAAGCGTGTAAAAGCTGGCATATAAAACCTTGAACATCACGTCAAAAATAAACTCAACCAAAGAACAAACTGCTCTTATTTTGCGTAATATATCATATTTTTAAATCCATTGGTAGTCCGAAAGCATCACTATGTGTTATTTTTAGCTTTGCTCCAGGGTGCCAACAATGCCGTTTCAATGCCTACTAAATCTAAAACACGCCCAACTGCTTCATCAACAATTTCTGAAATACTAGCCGGCTTTTGATAAAAAGCAGGCACTGGCGGATAAATAATGCCACCCATTTCTGTTACAGCTGCCATATTTCTTAAGTGCGCCAAATGCAATGGCGCTTCACGTGGCATGAGCACCAGTCGCCGTCGTTCTTTTAATACCACATCTGCGGCACGTGTTAATAGCTGATTAGAAACCCCATGCGCGATTTCAGCCAATGTATTCATAGAACATGGTGCCACAATCATACCGAGTGTTTTAAATGATCCACTCGCAATAGAAGCCGCAATATCATGTGATGGATGATAAACATCTGCTAATTTTTTTAAGGCCTGAAGACTGACATCAGTCTCATAACCACGTGCCAACTGGCCCGCTTTTGTCACAACCAAATGGGTTTCAATCGATAAAGGCTTTAACACTTCAAGCAGTCGAATGCCGTAAATTGTCCCAGATGCGCCGGTAATACCAATAATTAAACGGGGTGTTGTCATGTGAAAATACCTCCATGATGACTATTTTAAAAGCTATTATCGCACTAAATAAAGCAATCCGCATTAGAATCAGATACAATCCCCTCTCAATCCACTTGATAAACCTATATTAACTCATGACAACACCTCGCCAAATGCTGGTTACCAGCGCATTGCCCTATGCTAATGGTCCTTTACATCTCGGTCATTTACTGGAACATATTCAAACCAATATTTGGGTCAATACGCAAAAAATGCTCGGACACACCTGTATCAGCATCTGTGGCGAAGATGCACATGGCACACCTATTATGTTAAAAGCCGAGCAGCTCGGCATCACCCCCGAGGCATTAATTGAAAAAATCAAAGAGAGCCACGAACAAGATTTTAAAGCTTTTGGCATTAATTATGATTGCTATCACACCACACATTCTGAAGAAAATCGCCTGCTCGCCGAAGAGACTTATACACAGCTAGAAGCAAATGGCGACATCATCAAAAAAACAATTCAGCAGGCGTTTGACCCCATTAAAAATATGTTTTTGCCGGACCGTTATATTAAAGGCAACTGCCCACGCTGTGATGCCCCTGACCAATATGGCGATAACTGCGAAGCCTGTGGCGCCACTTACACCCCCACCGAACTTAAACATCCTATTTCAGCCCTTTCAGGTACAGCGCCCATTGAAAAAGAGTCTGAGCATTATTTTTTTGATTTACCTAAGTACGAAGCTTTTCTTAAAAATTGGACACAAAGTGATGCCCTGCAAACAGAAGTATCTAATAAATTAGCTGAGTGGTTCGAGGCCGGCTTAAGGCCTTGGGATATTTCGCGAGACACACCTTATTTTGGGTTTAATATTCCAGGCACAACCGATAAATATTTTTATGTATGGCTCGATGCACCGATTGGCTACATGGCAAGTTTTAAAAAATATTGTGCGCTCAACCAGCTTAATTTTGATGACTTCTGGGGAAGCAATGCAACACCTGAGCTTTATCACTTTATTGGCAAAGACATCATGTATTTCCATACGCTTTTTTGGCCCGCTATGCTAAAAGGCAGTGACAAACGCCTACCAACCGCCGTGTTCGCACACGGCTTTCTCACCGTCAATGGCGAAAAAATGTCTAAATCACGCGGTACTTTTATTGAGGCCAGCCACTATTTAGCGCATCTTAATCCTGAATGCTTACGCTACTTTTTTGCAGCCAAACTCAATCACCGTGTTGATGATTTAGATTTTAATTTAGATGAGTTCATGAACCGCATTAACGCTGATTTAGTCGGAAAAATTGTCAACATCGCGAGCCGATGCGCAGGCTTTATTCATAAGCGCTTTGACAGTTTGCTTTCAGAAACACTTGATAATCCCGAATTATTCAATACGGTATTAAACGCACGAGAAAGCATTATAGAGGCTTATCTTGCACGTGATTATGCGCGCGCTATTCGACATATTCTTGAAGCTGCCACACATGTTAATCAATATATAGACGCAGAAAAACCTTGGGTACTTGCAAAAGATCCTGAGCAGCTCCCTCGCGTACAAGCCGTTTGCAGTTTGGGCTTAAACCTTTTCAGGCTTCTTATCACCTATTTAAAGCCCGTTTTGCCGAAGATGGCAGCAGATTCGGAATATTTTCTAAATTGCGAGCCACTCAACTGGCAGAATATTGACACGCCGCTACTCAACCATACCATCAATACATTTAAACCATTGATGACACGTGTTGAACAGAAGCACTTAGATGCTTTGGTTACCAAAGATGTCTAAAATTACACCCAAAGCAATCGATGCGGTACTACCGCAAACGCAATGCGGCGAATGTGGCTACCCAGGCTGCTTGCCATATGCTGAAGCCTTAGCACACGGGCAAGCAACGATTGATAATTGCCCACCAGGTGGCCTTAAAACTTTAAAAAAACTCGGCGAGTTATTACACATCGATCCCGAGCCTTATTTCAAAAAAGTAGAAGACGCTACACGCCCACCGCAAACAGCAATCATTCGAGAAGCTGAATGCATTGGCTGCACCAAATGCATTCCAGCATGTCCTGTGGATGCCGTTATTGGTAGTGCCAAACAAATGCACTCGGTTCTTTCGCATGACTGCACAGGCTGCGGTTTATGCATTGAGCCCTGTCCCGTAGATTGCATTGACCTGGTCGAAATACCCAAAGAAGTGTACGACCGAGACCGGGCACGCGCGCAATTTCAGACAAAAAAAATTCGAGAACTACGTGATATTCAAACCAAAGAAAAGCTTTATCAAGAAAAACGTAAACTGTCACAAGCAAAGCTTAACCCGGGCAAACAAGATGCTGCGGCCAAACGCGCTTATATTTTAAATGCGATGGCCCGTGTTAAAAAAGATAAATGACCGCTTTATAAATACGTCAGAGGCATAACAGGCTTATCATATTTTTGCTTCGCTTCTCTTAACATACAGTGCACCTACTCTTTTTTTTTAGGGCGCTTCCATCCAGATAGCGTTTTTTGTTGTGACGCTGTCAACGTGAGTTCATCGGCCAAGGCATCACGTCTTAATGTTGTGCCTGCGCCTATCGTTGCATTTTTACCCACTGTTACGGGCGCAACCAATTGTGTGTCTGACCCAATAAATGCCCCATCTTCAATAATCGTTTGGTGCTTATTTACGCCATCGTAATTACACGTAATGGTGCCTGCACCAATATTGACTTGTTTACCAATAGACACATCCCCCAAATAGCTAAGATGACTGGCTTTAGAGCCTTCATCAAACACCGCTTTTTTGGTTTCTACAAAATTTCCTATTTTACAGGCATCGGCTAATATCGTGCCAGGTCTTACACGTGCAAAAGGACCGACATTACAATTTGCACCTATCTCACAATCTTCAAGTACGGAATGTGCTTCAATCACGGTGTTCATGCCAAGTTTTACATTTTTCAAGACACAGTGCGGCCCAATATGTACGCCCTCGGCACATTCAATATGGCCAGAAAAAACAGAGCCAACATCTAAAAACACATCTTGACTACAGGTGATTTCTCCCCGAATGTCCAAACGCTTTTTATCAGCAATCGTCACACCTCGTGTCATTAAATCTTCGGCTTGACGGACTTGCCAAATACGCTCCAAATTTTCTAATTGTAATCGATCATTAACACCTTGAATCATCCATGGTGCTGTTGCATGTATAAATCCAATGGGATGTGATTCACTTGCGGCCATTTCAATAATATCTGTTAAATAATACTCTTCTTGAGCATTACCCGCGCTTAATTTCGGCAGCCACACGCCTAAATCAGCTGCTTTTGCACAACACATCCCACTATAAATTTCATGGATTTTGCGTTCAGTCTCAGTCGCATCTTTTTCTTCAACCAAAGCACGAATATGTCCATCTTTATTACGCAGCACACGGCCAAGCCCGGTTGGATTAGATAATAAGGCAAGCATTAAAACCAGTGCTGTTTTTCCGGTTTGTTCATCCTGTATAGCCCGTGCAATCAGCGCCTCTAACAGGGTATGCTGAATCAACGGCACGTCAGCTGACAACACCAAGACCAAATCATCTGCTGGGATGTGCGGTAGCGCTTGCATCAGTGCATGTCCTGTGCCCAGCTGTTCTTGTTGCCAGACCCAATTCACGTCATAGTTTGTAAAAGCCGCTTGTATCCGTGTGCCTTCATGGCCAATAATCACATGAATCCCCGCAGGCTTTAGTGCCTTTGCCGTGTCTAATACGCGTTGCAGCATGGGCTGCTCTGCTAAAGCATGCAGTACTTTAGGTGTTTTAGAATACATCCGGGTACCTTTGCCTGCAGCTAAAATAACCACTTGTAATGCCATTTTAATCTTTCCTTTTAATTCACTTCATCACTTAGCTCGCCAACAAGAGACTGTTGCATCTCATGCTTGATTTGCTCTGCATCATCATATTTGCTTAATAAATACAGTAATTTACAGTAAATCGCCTCAGGAGTCATATCATATCCACTTAAAAGCCCGACTTGTTTTAAGGCATGCCCCGTTGCATATTGACTCATTTGAACACGCCCATGCACGCACTGGCTACTATTAATAATAATCACCCCTTTTTCAGAAGCTGCTTTTAGCATCTCTAAAAAACGCGCTGTTTGATTCGGCGCATTTCCCGCACCATATGTCTCAAGCACCAACGCTTCTATTGGCATTTGCAGTAAAGCGTCTAGTAAATCAAACGAAATACCTGGCCATAACCTAAAATTAGCAATTGCTGCAACCCGTAAAGGCTGTACCTGAAAAAGTAATTTGGATTCTGGCAATAATAACCTGGTGGCCATATTAATTTCAGTGCCCACTTCGGCCAAATGCGGAAAATTAGGTGAGTCAAACGCATCAAACCGAGTCGAACTCATTTTTTGTGTGCGATTTCCTCGTAATAAACGCTGATTAAAATAAACACACACCTCATGAATCGGTTGATGAGCGCACAACCAAACAGACGTCAGGGCATTTTCGACAGCATCGTTTCGAACTTCTGACAGCGGAATTTGTGAGCCGGTTAAAATCACAGGTTTATTTAAATGTTCCAGCATAAAAGACAGTGCTGATGCAGTATAAGCCATGGTATCTGTGCCATGGAAAATTACAAATCCATCAAATGCATCATAATGCGCTTCGATATCAGCAGCAATACGATTCCAGTCACTACACGTTAAATTAGATGAATCAAGCAAGGGATCATACTCATGCACCTCATATTTTGGCATATCAACATGCGAAAATGCGGGTATTGCTTGCAGTGCTTTTGTGACATGTGCGCTGGCTGGTTGATAACCCGCATCTGTTTTTACAGAGCTAATCGTGCCCCCTGTATTTAAAATTAATATTTTTTTATTCAAGCATTTCTTCCTAAGTAAGACACAAATTAACCTTAATTGTTCCAGCTCTTGCGCTATCCAGCAAGACTCGAGTTGCCAAACCTACATCTTTTGTGAAAAAATCCTAGGGAGATTTCAAGAACGAATGGCTTAAATAACTTGGACTAGACAGCATTATGGTAGTCGATCGCGCTGGATACCGGCTCAATGTGGGCATTATTTTAATCAATGATTCCGGACGCGTCTTTTGGGGAAAACGTCAGGGCCATGATTCATGGCAATTTCCTCAAGGCGGACTTGCCACAGGTGAGACCGCAGAACAAGCCATGATTCGTGAATTACGCGAAGAAGTAGGGCTTGAAGCAAGCGATATCAAAATATTAGGCGTCACTCGCCGTTGGCTTAAATATCGCCTACCAAAACAATATTTGAGACATGGGACAACACCGCTTGTTATCGGCCAAAAACAAAAATGGTTTTTATTGCGCCTGGTTGCCAATGAACAAAAAATTCGTCTCGATTTAAGTGACTCACCTGAATTCGATAGCTGGCGCTGGATAGATTATCACGAACCCAAAGCACACGTTATTTTTTTTAAAAGGCAAGTCTACGCCCAGGCATTAAAAGAACTTGAGCCGTTGATGAAAAAGAAGCTCCCAAAACTCGGCTCAAAACAGCAACGGGGCCATTATGCTCGTTAATTTGAATTAATTATGTTAAAACTACTGAAACGTATTGTACAAGAAGTCACAACGGCCAGTGACTTAACCGATGCTCTGGCCACACTGGTTAATTGTGTCCATGACGCCATTAGCGTTGATGCTGTATCTGCTTTTCTCATTGATCATAAGCGTGCCGAGTATGTCTTAATTGCAACAAAAGGTTTAAATAAAGCAGCTGAATTTAATGCACGTATTCCATTAGAACAAGGCTTGGTTGGTTTGGTCGGTCGACGTGAAGAGCCGTTAAATATTAATCATGCAGCGAAGCATCAAGCTTTTTATCACGACCCCCTTCTAAAAGAAGAGCCTTTTCATGCATTTCTCGGCGTGCCGATTATCCAACATCGAAAATTACACGGTGTGCTCGTTGTGCAACAAGCAGAGAAACGTGAATTTGATGATGCTGAAGAAGCCTTTTTAATTACCCTTGCAGCACAACTGGGTGGCATTATTGCCCATGCTGATGCAACAGGTGAGCTATCGGCTCTCACCCAACCCAAGCATCATGGCCCCACCAAACATGATACAACCCATCTTGCTTTAAATGGTACAGGCTCAGTACCAGGTGTCGCGATTGGCAGTGCTGTTATAGTGTACCCACCGGCTGATATTGATGCCGTACCCAAACAGCGCATTCAAGAAGCTGAAGTCGCGCATGAGGTTTTAATCTTTTACCAAGCACTCGAAGCAGCACGTGACAATATGCGCCGCTTAAGCCGACGTATGCACGCAAGTGTTCCAGAAAGTGAACACACCTTATTTGATGTTTATTTGCAAATTTTAGACAAAGAAAATCTAGGTGCTGAAGTCGAGCGCAGCATTCGCGATGAAAAAATTAGTGCCGAAGCTGCTCTTGCAGCAGTGGTTAAATGGCACGTATTTACTTTTGAAAACATGAAAGATGACTATCTTCGTGAACGTGCCAGTGATTTTCGTGATATCGGGCGACGCGTACTGGCTGAGTTACAATCATCTCAAGCCACTGAAATTATTTATCCTAAACGCACTATTTTGCTCGGTGAGGAAGTCACTGCCGCAGCCCTCGCAGAAGTCCCTGAAGGACAATTGGTCGGCGTGGTGTCTGCCAAAGGGGGCAATAATTCACATGTCGCCATTTTAGCACGCGCACTCGGCATTCCGACTGTTATGGGCGTTCGTGGCTTTAAACTTGAAGGGTTAGCACGTCGCGCAGTGGTTGTGGATGGCTACCACGGCCATGTGTTTATTTCGCCACCCAAAGCATTGCTATCAGAATACAAGCTGCTCGCACAAGAAGAGGATGAGCTAAATCAAAGTTTAGTCAGCTTAAGAGACAAACCCGCCGAAACAACCGATGCACATAGAGTCACACTACAGGTCAACACAGGGCTTGCACTAGATACCAGTTTATCCATGAGTGTTGGTGCCGAAGGGGTTGGTTTATATCGCTCTGAAGTACAATTCAAGAACCGTGACCGCTTTCCCTCTGAAGATGAACAATATGTGATTTATCGACAAATTTTAAAAGCCTTCGCACCCCGTTTTGTGACCATGCGTACGCTTGATATTGGGGGCGATAAAGCCCTGCCTTATTTCCCGATTCAAGAAGAAAATCCTTTTTTAGGATGGCGTGGAATTCGTGTCACGCTTGATCATCCAGACCTATTTTTACTTCAAATACGCGCGATGATGCGAGCCAGTGAAGGTTTAAATAATCTTCGTATTTTACTGCCTATGGTCACAACCTTAACAGAAGTAGACGACGCTATTTATCTCATTGATCAAGCGTATGCTGAACTGATTGAAGAGCAGTACGCCATTGAAAAACCTGCAGTTGGCGTCATGATAGAAGTCCCTGCCGCCGTTTATCAGGCCCGTGAGTTTGCATGTCGCGTCGACTTTATTTCCGTAGGTACAAATGATTTAGCACAGTATATGCTTGCGGTCGATAGCAATAATACGCGCGTTGCAAATCTATACGATGCTTTACACCCAGCCATGCTACAAGTGCTCTTAAAAATAATCGAGGGCGGACATGCAGCAGGCGTCCAAGTGAGCCTCTGTGGCGAAATGGCAAGTGACCCATATGCTGTTATTTTATTGCTTGCGATGGGGTTTGACACGCTTAGCATGAACTCCGCGAGCCTACCGCGTGTTAAATGGATTATTCGAAGCTTTTCTATGGCGAAAGCACGTAAAATTTTGGCCGATGTGCTCACGCTGAACCACCCGTCAGACATTCGATTACACCTTCAAAAAGCTTTAGAACACGAAGGACTGGGTGGATTAATTCGCGCCGGTAAATCTTAAGGAATTACATTTATTATGCTCACTTATCCAAATATAGACCCGATTGCAATTTCTATCGGCCCAATTGCTATTCGTTGGTATGGGTTAATGTATTTATTCGGTTTTGCCGCCGCATTCGGACTGGCCCATTGGCGCGTTAAACGTTATGCACTGGATTGGACTTCGGAACAAATCAGCGATTTAATCTTTTTTGCTGCAGTGGGTGTAATCATCGGTGGGCGCTTAGGCTATCTTTTATTTTATCCAACCCCGATGTATTTTGATTTTCCTTGGTCGATTTTTAAGATTTGGGAAGGCGGCATGTCATTTCATGGCGGTTTAATCGGCGTCGTGATTGCTATGATTTTCTTTGCTTACCGTAGACAAAAATCTGCTTGGGAGGTTATTGATTTTGCAGCCATTATCACCCCCTTTGGTTTAGCCACTGGACGACTTGGAAACTTTATCAATGGCGAACTCTGGGGGCGTGTTACAGATGTCCCTTGGGCCATGATATTTCCTCACGCAGGCCCTAAACCAAGACATCCATCACAGCTTTATGAAATGGGGCTTGAAGGCATTGGCTTACTCATTTTACTCTTGTGGTATGCTAGAAAACCACGGCCGTCTGGTCGTATTGCCGCTGTTTTTATTATGGGCTATGCCATTGCACGCTTTGTGGTAGAATACTTTCGGGAGCCTGATTTACCGCTCGGATTTGTTGCATTGGGATGGCTGACCATGGGCCAACTTTTATCCATCCCCATGTTTTTGATTGGCCTTTTATTATGGTGGACGAGACGTCATGCAAACTTACCTTCAACTCATTGAACGTATTTTAGAACACGGTACATATAAAGAAGATCGCACAGGAACCGGCGTTTTATCTGTTTTTGCTCATCAAATGCGCTTTAATTTAGCCGATGGCTTTCCACTGGTCACCACTAAAAAAGTACATCTAAAAAGTATTATTCACGAACTACTGTGGTTTTTAAACGGCGACACAAATATTGCCTATTTAAATGAAAACGGTGTCTCTATTTGGAATGAATGGGCTGATGAATCAGGTGACTTAGGGCCCGTTTATGGTCACCAGTGGCGCAGCTGGACCACCCGTGAAGGTGAAACGATTGATCAACTTTCTCATCTTATTCATGACATTAAAACCAACCCTAATTCTCGTAGATTATTGGTTTCAGCTTGGAATGTCGGTGACTTGAAACAAATGGCCCTCCCACCTTGCCATCTTTTATTTCAATTTTATGTGGCCAATGGCAAGCTCTCCTGTCAACTCTATCAACGTTCGGCAGACGTCTTTTTAGGGGTACCTTTTAATATTGCCTCTTATGCGTTACTCACACATATGGTGGCACAACAATGTTGCTTGGATGTCGGTGAATTTATTTGGACCGGGGGCGACTGCCATCTCTATAGTAACCACTTAGAGCAAGCGAAAACACAGCTTCAGCGGACACCACTAACACTGCCAAGTCTTGAAATAGCACGCACGCCTGACTCTTTGTTTGATTACTGCTTTGATGATTTCAAAATCGTCAATTATACATCGCACCCAGGCATTAAAGCGCCCATTGCTATTTGAATTTGATTAAAATATACACTTAAAGATAAAATTGTGCTAGTATGAGCTGTCTTAATTTTGATGAGAGGTTTTTTTTATGAAGCACTTTTGCCTTGCTATTGCTTTTTTATTGACTAGCACTGCGGCTATTGCACAGTCCGACATTCAAATCAAAGGACAAATCACACACATCATGCCAAGCAAACGGCCTGCATCCAATTCAAAACATGCCATTTACCCGTCACCGCCTCAAACAATCACCCTATTAAAAATTCAACTTTCAGAAAAGGCGAAGCAAACACTGGCCGAACAGGTACAGGCATCTGCTTCAACCCAGTCAGTGCCATCAACGCAGGTACAATCTCAGCAAACGAATTTTTCATCAACAACCAGAACGCAGCTTGGGATGAACAACGTGCCCGTACTTGACCAAGGTCCATATGGTACCTGTGCAACGTTTGCAGTAACAGCAGCGCTCGATGCAGCACTCCGAAAAGGCGATTACATCAGTCAACTCTGTACACTTCAACTCGGGACAACCCTCGAAAAGAATGGATATCACATGAGTGGCTGGCAGGGTTCTTTTAGCAGCCATGTATTAAATCACCTCGGGACCTTCGGCATTGTTAATAAAACAGTGCAAGGTACAACCGGTTGTGGCGGACTCTCTCAATATCCCAAGACAGGTAAAATACCTAAAAAATCAATGCCTTTACCGAGCTATCATGCCAACAGTGAGTCTTTAACAGACAATAATATCAGTTGGACCTCACTGCTTGACCGTAATGAATTTATACGACAAGAGCGCAATCCTCAAGCAACACTCGAATCAGTTAAACAGGCACTTAGACAACATGACCGCCTGGTCTTTGGCGTCTTCCTATTTGGACTGAATGATGCCCCTGTTGGTGCTTCTGGTCGACACAAACAAGCCAATGATACCTGGGTTGTCACCTCAGCGATTATCGATGAAGTGAATCAAGGAAAAGAACCTGCTGGACACGCGATGATTATTACTGGATTTGATGATTATGCAACAGCCATTGACCAAGACGGGGTCTGGCATCAAGGCCTTTTAACCCTTCGAAATTCTTGGAGCAAAGATGCAGGGGATAACGGTAATTTTTATATGTCTTACGACTACTTTAAACCACTCACCGCGGAGATCATTCGTATTCGTTCGCTCGACAGCGCCTCGTCTTAATTGCAAACAGGGGCACCGTCAACTGAATAAGATATGTTGACGGCGCCAACTGTTTAAAACCGATGTTTTATTTATCAAACCATGCTAAAATTGGGTGTTCTTAATCTTTACCTAATGTGTTGAGCGTGTTTTTTATGAAATATTTTTATATTGCTATTGCTTTTTTCTTGACTCACTCTGTCGCAATGGCCCAACCTGATGTTGAAATCAAAGCCCCTATCACACAAGTCATTCAAAAAAAATCGTCCGCATCACAATCAAAACATGCATTGCAACAAGATGCACCGAAGACTGTCACTTTATTAGGTGTCAAACTCTCAAAAAAAGCTTGGCGTACGCTCTCTAAAGATGCACAGTCTATCCCTGCACCCACCCCACGCCCTCCAGACCCTCCAACTTTTTCCTCACGCACAGAGACACAGCTCGGCATGAACCAAGTGCCCGTGCTTGACCAAGGTCAGCATGGTACCTGTGCAACGTTTGCAGTAACAGCAGCACTCGATGCTGCATTAAACAAAGGGGATTATATTAGCCAGCTTTGTAGTCTTCAACTCGGAGAGTCAATCGCACAATATAGCTACCGCCCAAGTGGCTGGGATGGCTCAACCATTGCCTTTGTGTTAAATCAAGTGGACAGTTTTGGTCTCATCAATAAGACCACACAGCAAAGTACTGGTTGCGGTGGCTTAACAACGTATGCCGAAGCACCCAGCACCCCGGCAACGACCATGACATTACCCGAACATTATGCCATGAGTGAGGTCTTACCTGACGACATCAGTTCAACACAAATACTTGATTATGATCAAAAATTTCAAGACCATTTTAACCCTCAGAAAACACTCGATGCGGTTAAAAATACCCTTCGAAATAATGATCGCCTCGCTTTTGGTGTGTTATTAATCGGACTTGATCAAGGCCAGGTTGGTGCTGTTGGCAGTCATCATGAGACCAATGATACTTGGCTACTCACCCCAGAGGTCTTACTGTCTCTTGCTGCAGAAAAAAATTACGGCGGGCATGCCATGATTAGTACAGGATTTGATGATTTTGCGACTGCGACAGACAGCCATGGACAGGTACACCAAGGCCTTTTAACCATTAGAAACTCTTGGGGCCCTCTTGCAGGAGACCAAGGTAATTTCTACATGACATATAGCTACTTTAAACTGTTAGCTATGGAAGTGGTACGTATTCGTACGCTGAAGCCTTCTTTTTTATAATCTTTTCTCGGCTTTTGCCCTGATATCGCTCTGAATCCAGCGCTTGGCTAAACGCCACGCGCGCATTCACCGATACAGCGGTGTTATGCCTTAACGCTTCAGCTTCAATGGCCTCATAACGTTTCAATAACCCGCAGCGATTGGCAATTTGAATATTAAGCCCAGGCCTTGCATTAAGCTCTAACATCAGCGGTCCTTCAAATTTATCTAAAACAATATCTACACCTAAATATCCTAATCCTGTTAGCTCATAAGCCGCTGCCGCAATATTCAGGATTTTATCCCAATGAGGGACTTGCAAGCCAACCGTGGTATTTAAAGTATCTGGATGATAGGCAATAGGCTCATTATGTAACACGCCACCACAAGTTAAGCCTGTCTGAATATCAATACCAACCCCTATGGCTCCCTGATGCAAATTCGCTTTTCCGTTTGACACACGTGTTGGTAAACGCAACATCGCCATGGCAGGATAGCCAAGTAATGTAATCACCCGCATATCCGGTACCCCTTCGTGGCTAATCGATGCAAAGATGGGGTCAACAATC
>JAAHTH010001355.1_pt2 | contig 13211 bp, 8 predicted proteins | sample 6116091 | NCBI WGS metagenome assembly JAAHTH01 (sample SAMN13939990, study PRJNA603662) | sponge metagenome | isolation source: marine sponge | host: Mycale hentscheli | place: New Zealand | collected 2006
GTAAATGAATCGCTCCGGTCTCCTTCGGCCGCTTGTAATTGAATTACATTCGCAAGTTTTTCCTCTTCCGTTGCGAAGGGGAGATTGTAACCTTCGAGCCGTTGATATTCGGCATTCGAAAAAGTAATCTGTGTGAAAATGAGGACAACCATCAGCAATAAGAGAGTGATCGCGCAGATTCCAGTTAGTCCATCGATCCGTTTAATCAACGGCTGCTTTAACAAAAGTTGAATCAATGTGTTGAGGAATTGACCCATGCCTAAAACGATCAGTGCTATCGCTGCCAACCAGAGCGTCCAACCGAGCAGTAGGAATACAGCTTTGAAAGTCGTGGTGACTTCTGCTTCTCCAAAACTAACGTGAAACAAACTCTGTAGTGAATTGGATAGATTGCGAATCAAAGGCCAGTCGATGAGCGCAAATTTTGATGTTGCGATGAGTATTCCAAACCAGATAGCGAGTGTGGCGGAAAGTAGACCCGCAATCACACCGATTTGGGATGGCTCCGAAGACTTGGCCTGAGCCTCTGAAGTGGAGGATTCATTCTTAGCAGCGTTTGGTGTTTCTTGCGGTCGAGGAATTCTCAGGGGGGCGGAGTCACCTGCGCCGGCTAAAATATCATCTAAGTCACCGTAAGTGTCTTTGAAGAGTGGTTTTTCTGTTCCTGGTGAAGAGACGGAAACCGTGATTGGAATTTCTACCGCCCGTCCACGTCGTTTTTTTCTTTTTGTTTTTTTATCAGCCGGTAGAGAGCGTTCAGGTGGGACGGTGGGTAATCCTTGCCCCGGATTTTGGGAGGCGTCTTGAGATTCTGCTGGCAAAACTGCTGAAGTTTCTGAAGCAGAGTTTTTCTTTGCTCCCAGTCTTACCAGTTTGCCACAACTACATCGCGCCTTTTTCCCCGCCAATTCGGGTTTTAGGTTGCGAAATACTTTACCGCAATCAGGACAGGATACAGTAAGCTTCAAACGTAACTCCGGTTAATAATGGTAGCAACTCGCTTGCTCTCGTTTTATTATACGACTGATTGTCTCGAAGGCCATTGCTGGAATCAATTAGCCAACCGATTGTTGTGCTCTCTCCACCGCTTGTTCGGGGGTTGAGATTTCGCCGTCGAGTTGGGCGGTGCGGACATCTGCGAGGATCAGGCTAAACTTTGGACCGGGCGCGATTCCCATTTTAATTAATGTGCTTCCATCGAGCAGCGGCGGTGGATTGAGTTTTTCAGTTTCCCAAGTGAGTCGATCACGACAAAATTGAATTCCAGTACCGACCACTTCAGTTTGGCAGGCGGCCATCGCCAGGGCTGAGTGAGCCTGACGCTGGATTAAAAGTGGCTGGGTGACGGACCAAGGGTGCTGCTCCGCATCGATGAGTTTTTTCCAATTTTGATGAATCCAGCGAACTGTCTTGATTTCATGGTTGGATAGTTTCCAACCGTCGGATACTGAACCTAAAACTGAATCAGAAAATATTGGCTCCAGCAGAACCGCAAGTGCGGATTCAAAATCACCCTCGAGTCGGCGCAGTTGAGAAAGTAGATCGTCCCATGTTTTTTGGTTAGGGAAAAGCGAGGCAGCATTGGGAATGACTTTTTCAATCAATCGAGTTTCCTGCAACAATGAAACTGCTGTTCCGCGATTAGCGTGACTGAGCATTCTGCGCATTTCGGTTCCAATTCGTTCGCCACTGACGACAGTTAGTTCTGTGGCGTTGCTTTGAATGGCTCGGATCGTTTCCGGTTCGATTTTAAATTCATACGTCGCAGCGAATCTAACCGCGCGAAGCATCCGCAATTTGTCTTCCTGGATGCGATCCTCGGGGATCCCAATCGCGCGAATCAAACGCTTGCCAAGATCTTCCTTGCCGTTGACGAAATCGATCAGTTGGTTTGTCGAGGGATTAAAAAACATCCCGTTGATGGTGAAATCGCGGCGGAGGGCATCTTCTTTAGCATCCGTAAATTCAACGCTATCGGGGCGACGACCATCGGAATAGCCACCATCTTTTCTGAAGGTGGCCACTTCGACCTGCCCGGCAGGTTTGGGGCCGAGAACCGTAATCACTCCGAAGGCCGCACCAATGGCCAACGTTTTATTTTTTCCAAATGTGTCGCGAATTTGATTGGGTGTGGCATTGGTGGCAACGTCGTAATCCTGTGGTTCTATCCCAAGGACTTGATCGCGTACGCAGCCTCCGGCCCAGAACGCTTCGAAGCCAGCGTTTTGGAGTTTTTCGACGACTTCAATTGAGAATTCGCGGGGTGTCATTGGCTAGGTAGCGGAGAAGAATGGATGGGTTGCATCAAATAATCGACGGGCTGTACATAGCCAGCCGTTACAATATATCGTTTTTGTCATGAATGTTCACCAGACTCTAGCAGGTAGGTTAGGCAAATAGATCTTGAACAGGTTGGCCTTTGCCGTCCTCCGTGACGTAGAAGGGACGCTGTTCGACGTCGAGAGCAGTATCTGGAGCAATTCCCATTGCTTGAAAGATCGTTGCATGCAGATCGCTAATACTGACGGGGTTTTCGATTGCCAAGCAAGGGCGTTGGTCGGCAGTTTTTCCATACAGTTTTCCTTTTCCGATTCCTCCGCCGAACATCAAGACGCTGCTTCCGCCGGTAAAGTGACGGTGGAGTCCATATTGTTTCATTTCAGACAAAATGTCTGCCTTGGCTCGAGACTGATCACGCGCGGTGCTCCCCGGCACGCCTTCGATCATCATATCCCGGCTAAATTCGCTGGCGAGGACGACCAGGGTTCGATCGAGTAGGCCTCGTTCCTCAAGATCAAGAATTAACTGAGCGACAGGCTGATCGATATCTTTTTTCATTTTGGCGACCGTTGTATGGCCGTTCTCGTGGGTATCCCATGAAACAAAAGGAACATATTCAGTAGTGACTTCAATGAATCTTGCACCAGCTTCGGTGAGTCGGCGAGCGAGTAAACACCCCTGTCCAAATCGCGATGTATTGTAAAGGTCATAAGATGATTTGGGCTCAAGTGTGAGGTCAAATGCGGTTCGTTCGGGTGAGCTTAACAGTCGGTAGGCATTCTCCATGGATCTCATCATGGATTCTTTTTGGTAATCCGAGACGCGATCTTGGTGTGTTTGATTCACTAGTTCACGATATTTTTGATGTCGAGCCTGAAACCTAGAGGGAGTCATTCCTTTTGGTGGGCGTACTGACTCGATCGCTTGGTCGGGATATGGGAGAACGAAGGGACCAAATTCGCTCCCTAAAAAACCAGCCGTGTGAAATGCCTTTAATTCTTCTTTTTCACCGACTCCCTCGAGACGCTGACCGATATCGATGAATGCCGGGATGGCCGGGTTGCGAGGCCCGAGAAGCCTTGCCATCCATGCTCCAATGTGCGGGGCAGCTACAGTCTGAGGTGGAACGTATCCCGTGTGCCAATGGTACTGGTGACGAGAATGCAGGATGTTACCGAGGTCGGCCTGGACGTGAGAGCGAAGCAAGGTACCGCGATCAAGAACTTGAGCGATATTTTCTAACCCTTGCGTCAGCTTGATTTCGTCGATAACCGAATCGATTGCCGGAAAAGTTGAGATGATATCTTTGGCTGGAAGCCCTTTTTTAAAAGGTTCGTAATGTTTTGGGTCAAATGTGTCAGGTGCTGCCATACCACCACCCATCCATAGCAAAATGCAGGTGTCCGCCGTGGCCGCAGGAGCGGATACCTTTGCAGACGCCAGCCGGGGAGCTCCGCACGCGAGTGCTGCCATCGTTGCCGCTGATGATTTTTTTAGGAAGTCTCTGCGTGTTTCGTTTGTGCTGGACATTTTAAATTCTATCACTGAGTGAGTAGGAATTGGATAATTTGGTGCTGCTTAATGAAATGTCGTTTAGTTAATTAACTGAAATTCGGGTAGCATCACGATCAACCAGAGGACGTCTTCGATGGCTTCGGTTTTGTTGACTTGGTCGGTGAATTTAAGCAGTTCCAGTTCTTGAGCATTGGGAAGTCGGGAAAGTGCTTCACTGTAGATCTCGTTGATCAGTTGTTGGTGTGACCAGGAGTTGTCCTTTTGAAGATCGCTCCATTTTTTTGCACCGGTTTTCAACCAAGCCGCCAAAATGGCTCCATTACTTAGGTCTAATGCCTGTAGGGTCGTAAGCGAATCCGGGCGAGTTGTCACCACTTGCTCTCGATTAGGACGTCCTAAAGAACGCATCAGTAAATTTGAAACAACTAGTGATGCACGGGGCGTCGAGACCGGGTTGAGTGATTGTTCCGTATTCAATTTGGCTGATTCGATGCCAAGACGTACGACGGCATAGGTCTTCCAGCCATTGGGGATTACGTTAGCTGCTGCCCAATTTGCTGCTTCCCCGGATTTCTTTAAGCCAGCGGGGGTAATTGCCTGATTTGTAAATTCCCAGTTTGCACTGGTGTAGATGCTTCGCCATTTTTCAGTTGGACTGTTTCGAAGTAAAACTTCGGCAACAAATCCAGCTGGATTCGGGCTGTTTCCATGGTTGACTGCTTTCACGATAATTGAGTTCTTGCCTACCTTCAGATGGTCACGGAGATTAGAGGTGACGGGTTGGGTCCAGTCTTTCCCTTCAGAAACGCGTTTGCCATTTACCCAAAGGGTGAATTCGTTATCGCAAGTTGCGATGCAATAGGCATCTGAAGGCGGTGATTCGAGTGTGATTCGTTTTCGAAAATAGACGGTCTCTTTGGCTGGGGATGACAGCGCGGGAGTGTTGCTCCAAATCCAATTGGCAACTGTCTTTTTCCGGCCAGTGGGCGTAATCTTAGCGTCGATTTTATTGGGAGCGGTTCCAGACAAACTCCAGACAGAATCGACGAATTGTTCTGCTGTCATGCGTTTGGTGGAAACTCCAAGAAACAAGTAGCTATTGGCGTCAGCAGATTCAGCTGCTGCCGATTGTGACTGATAAATTTTTGAAGTCGCAATGAGTTGCAACGTATGTTTCAGGTTGTAGTCGTTTTTGACGAGGTTTTCCGCGAGAAAATCGAGCAGAGGCTCAGACCAGGCTTCGTTTGCCATGACATCCACTGGATGCACGAGTCCCCGTCCTGTCATGCGGTGCCACAAGCGGTTGACGATCGTTCTCGCAAACCGCCCGTTTTCTTGGGTTGTCATCAATTGGGATAATTGTTCAAGCCGTTGTTCACGTGGCAGGGAATGGTCGATATTCCCTAGTTCCGGGAAAACGAATTTACTCGTTGCAGTTTGTCCTGTTGGGACGTCGCAACGATGGATTTTGAGTGGCTGTTGGGCGGTGATCGCAGCCAGGCCATAGGCGTCGTCAAGTCTCCAGTCGTCAATGAAACTGTCGTGACATGACGCGCATTTCATGTTGATGCCTAAAAACACTTGCGAAATGTTTTGAGAAAATTGAAGTGGTTCAATTTGACTAGCATTCACCCTGCCTCTCCATTTGATTCCTTTAATGAATCCTGTCGAGTCTGCTGTTGGATTGATTAGTTCGCGGACAAATTTGTCGTAAGGTTTGTTTTCGATTAGTGATTGGTGTAGCCATTTTGTGATTTGTTTTCTCCCCCCGTCGATATATCCAGTGCCGACGTAGTCGTTGCGAAGTAAGTCATTCCAGAATGACATCCAGTGATCCGCGTAGTCTCGATCTTGCGAAAGCAGCGAGGTGATCAATCTTGTTTGCTTGTCTTTGCGATTGTCAGTTTGGTAAGAGGTGACTTCAGCGGGAGTTGGAAGTAATCCAAGGAGGTCAAGTTTCGCGCGGCGGAGGAATACTCGATCAGAAAGGAGTTGGGGTGTTTCGATGTTGTTGGTCTGGAAATACTGGTCGATGAAATAGTCGATCGGGTTGTCTTTTGGACCTGTTTCTGTGGGCAGGTTTGTCGCGCGAAGGGCGAGTGGTCTTTTGAACTGTTGTTTTTTTAACGTGATCTCAGCAGGCCAAGGGAGCCCGGCGTCAATCCATGCGGCCACGTTTTGGATTTCTACAGCGGTCAGCGGCGAGCCCTCGGGAGGCATTAATTCTTCAGGATCCTCAGAAGTTAATCTCGAAAATACCTCGCTTTTCAGATGGTTCCCAAGCGAGATGTTCCCCGAGTCGATGAGTTGCTCACGTGTTTCAAGTGACAATCCGCCTTTGTAGACGCCATTGGAGTGGCAGGCTGCACATTTCTTTTTAAGGAGCGGGAGAATGTCGTGTGAGAAGTCAATTTTCTCTTGCGAGAATGCGGGCTTGCCGACAAAGAGCGTTAGAATGCACACGAGTGCCAACCATGAAGCCGACGTACGGAGGTGGTTAACCACGACGCTAGAAGTGTGTGAGCTATTGATTCTGTGTTTCGGAGTCATAGTGTCTTGTCAGTGCCGGTTGATTTAGAATAATAGTGCTGGCCGTATTTTAAGTTATCATAATTTTTTTGATTTACATAAGTTTTAATGTCAACTCCAACTGAACAAAACGAATTGCCTTTCGAAATTGACGTCCAAAGCGTCCAAGAATTGTTGGCCAGTGAGGCCGATTTTTTGCTGCTCGACTGTCGGGAACCGCAAGAGTTTGAACATTGTCGAATTGATGGGGCATTGTTGATTCCCATGAATGAAACTCCCCAACGCTTGAATGAGTTGGAGCCCTATCGTGAAAAACGAATTGTGGTTCATTGCCATCACGGTGGACGAAGTCACAACGTTGGCCAATGGTTGCTTGGCCAGGGCTTCCAGCAGGTTCAGAATATGACAGGGGGGATTGATGCCTGGAGCCTTGCCGTCGATCCGGAAATTCCTCGCTACTAAAGACGTTGCTGTTTGAATGGCTGATTTCGTAGCCATCGGAGAGTTGATCGAAACCATTTTACCCAACGGATGAATAATGAAATTCAGTAGTTGCTTTGTTTTAATCATGTTAGCGGCCTGCGCGATTTCGGGACGGCCTGCTGTTGCCCAAAGTTCGGAAGGTCAGCCAGGTCAGCAAATAGAGGCTGTGTTTGAATCGAGTGATGGGGCTAAGGTGCCCTATTTGATTTATCTACCTAAAAACTACTCTACTGAAAGTGATCAGGAGTTTGCCTTGCTCTATTTTCTGCATGGTCGCGGAGAGAGTAATGGGCCGTTGAGTTTGGTTGCCAAATGGGGGCCACCTAAGTTCGCTGCTCGTGGTGATGACTTACCTTATATTATTGTCTCGCCACAGTGTCCACGGTCAGACCGCTGGTCTTCAGACACGCAGCAAAAGCGATTGACTGAGTTGTTGGATGCCATTACCAATCGGTACCGAGTCAATGAGGATAGTATCTTTTTGACGGGGCTAAGTATGGGGGGGTATGGAACCTGGACGATGGCGACGAATTCCCCTGCTCGATTTGCCGCTGTTGCTCCAATTTGTGGCGGTGGGGATCCCGCCAAGGCCGCTAACTTGGTTGACGTTCCCATTTGGGTTTTTCATGGAGATCAGGATAAGCCTGTTCCGTTTGAAAAGTCTGTAAAGATGGTTGATGCGATTAAAGAAGCGGGGGGCACCCAGGTCAGATTTACCACGATGGAAAATGTCGGCCACAATTGTTGGTCTGCCGCATACGCAACGCCCGAGCTGTATCAGTGGATGAGGGCTCAAGTAAAAGATTAAGTAAGGCAGTCTGGATTTGATTAGGGTCGTTTGTTTTGCTGAATGAGATTCTTGGTTGCAGTTGGCAACTCGGGGTCCACGAGCCCTCGAGTTGCGTAACCTGACCTTCGTTTCACCTTGAGAGCCTCGGTGATTTCCGGATGATCTGGCTCCCAGTATCGGTTCGCCAATTCTTGTGGGATGGTTCGACTAAAGGGGCGTACGATTCGAAATCCGATGGCCTGCCCTGCCATCGAAGTCGTCCAGTGGGGACTATGGGGTAGCATAGGCTCTTCTTCGTAAAGGCTCGCTCCCGATATTTTTCGGGAGTCGGTTTGGCAGTCTTTTGGTAGATCAAGAAATGACCCTCCAAGTGCTGCACGTTTTCTGTATTCCGTTGGCCAGACAACGGCGGTCAGGGAGTTGAGGGTGGCTTTATTGAGCAAAGTTGATGGGATCAGTCCCTGTCCATCCAGTACCCATTCGGCAACATTTCCCTGCATGTCATAAATTCCCCAAGGGTTGGAGAATTTAGTAGCTACTTTTTGACGGGTCTTGGAGTTGTTGCGAGTCCATGCGGTTTTATTGAAAACACCTGCCGGTGTCGCCGTGGGTTTTCGATTAGCGTTTGCAGCGTACTGCCATTCAACTGCGCTAGGCAAACGATAGGGAGTGGAGGTCAATTTGGTCAGGTATTTGGTATAGGCTTTGGCTCCAAATTGCGACACCGTTCCCAACGCATGATCTGGTGTCCCGCCGTACTGATTCATGCGGTAATCTTTATCATAAATCAGACTGGGCGCTGTCACGCCGTCAATTTCATTGTCAGAATTGATCTGACGGATTTTCAGTTGATCGAACTGACGGAAGACGGAACCCAAGTTTAGAAACGGTTCGTATTGTTTCCACGTTGTTTCAGTTTTGGCAATCCAAAACGGCAAAACGTCCACCTCGACCAACTGTTGTTTTCCATTTTCTGGCGGGAGCGAGAGCTTGAATCTTCCAGCGGGAACAGGAACCATTTCAATCGAAGATTCAGTTCCGGGGATCACCAACGAGTACGGAATTAAATAAACGTCTTCGTAGGCGACGTAGTAACCGCTGGAGGGTTGTGTTTTGGTGATCCCAAGTTCGTTGTCCGCTTTGGCAGAGGTCAATTCCACCGCATGAGAAATACAAACTAGAAGCGACAAGCTCAGCGCGATTTTGGACATCAAGCTGGGGCTCCTGTTTTTTTCGTTCCGATGGGATAAATGCTTTCGGCTTTACTTCGATGCAGAAGGCTTTCTTTTCTTCTTGGAATCTAGTTGATTGAGCATCACCTCAACGGCTCGGGTAATTTGATTGTCTTCGCCCTTCGAGGCTGATTCCGGATCGTTCATGACCTTGTGGTCGGGTTCCATCTGTTTGTTTTCAAGATATTCCCCCTGTTTGTTTTTCATTCCGACCTGAGGAACACCGACACGCATATCGCCTGACAAAGACGTTTCCCACCAGACTGCGGTCATCGTACCGGGGACGGGCATGCCGACAAGTTCACCGATCTTTAAAGCGCGGTAGGCAAACGGGAAACCGTTGGCATCGCTGTAGTTGCCCTCTCCCATGACCACGATCGATGGTTTATTCCATTGGTCAAGAGAATCGCCTCGATATTCGCGGCCACGGACATGCATGGTGACGTATTCCTTACCACTGAGCAGTTTCGCTAAATCGTTGTGTAGCCAGCCTCCGCCGTTCCATCGAGTGTCAACTATGATCGCTTCTTTGTCGAAGTGTTGTCCAAGGATTTCAGAATAGGCAACGCGATAGCTTGCGTCATTCATGCCGCGAATATGAACGTAACCCAGGCGACCGTTGGAGAGTTTGTCGACTAAATCACGTCGATTTTTTACCCATCTTTCATAGAGTAACTGCCCTTCGGCTCCGGTGGAAATCGGCTTTGTGACTTCGTCAAATTTCGTACCGTCAGTACGCTGGATGCTGAGTCGAACACGTTTCCCTGCCTTGTGATTCAATAACTGAGCCAGGTTGGTTTTTCCATCGAGTGCAACGCCATCGATGGCAGTTAATTTCATACCCGGCTTGATCGCGCTTTTTGCCTGCTTGAGAGGGCTTTTGTCCAGAATCTCGACAATTTCCAATGGCCCTTTCGTATCAGTGAGATCAAACAGTACACCCAGTGCCGCTGTGCGGTCACCAGTTTTGGAGGGGGATGGCCGGTAAGTTACGCCAATGTGCGATGCGTTTAATTCTCCGGTCATCTCTGCCAGCAGATTGGCAAAATCTCGGTTGTTACTGATCGAGGGAAGTTTCGCTTGATAAGCCTGTTTCATTGCTTTCCAATCGATTCCGTGAAAAGACGGGTTGTAAAATTTATCATTGATCTGGCGCCATGAGTGCTCAAACATGTATTCTCTCTCGGCAGCCGGTTTAAGCTCCATAACAGCTTCGAGCGAAATAGGCTTGCTCTTTTCCGGGCTGCTAACGTCAGCGTAACTCAAGCTGCTGCCCGACTTGAAAAAGAGTGTTTTTCCATCCTTTGAAAGGACGAAAGATGCGCTTCCACTACCCATTTTCTTGAGCAATTTTTCCTGACCTTCACGCAGGTCACGCTCCCATAACTCATTGCCTCCCGCGTGACGAAGCAAATAGTACAACTTAGTATTGTCTTCATTCAGCACCGCGGAAGTGATATCCGCCGAGTTCCGTGTTAGCCGGACAGTACGGTCATCGAGGTCGTTCCAGTCAATTTCGACCTTTTTAACGGAGTCGGTTTTTTTCCCTTCAGAACTACTTTCATTTTTTTCGTTTGCTTCGCGCAATTCCTTTGCTAATTCGTACTCTTCTTTACTGAGTGTGAATTTGTCATAGGCGTCTTGCGTTAGGAAGGTGGCCATGATGTCGAGTTCACGCCCCCAGCTTCCGTGATCACGTTGTCCATATCGACTGCTCGCCCAATAAACAACGTCCCCTGCCCGTCCCCAGCCTGGTACGGTGTCCAAATAGCCAGAATGGCTAATGTCGACTGGTTGTGCTGAGCCATCAGCGGGTACGATGCCAATATTTGTGATAAACAATCGGTCACGCGGGGCGTAATCAGCAATCAACCATTTACTGTCAGGCGACCAGGCGAAGGCAATGTCACCGTCGGAATATGAATAGTTGTGTTCGCGACCCAGAGCGACATGGGTTGCACCGCTATCGCGATTCAGTACCTGAATTTCATCCCGCCCGGAAAGGTAGGCGATTTGTTTTCCGTCGGGAGAATAGGCTGGCTGGAAACTCTCGCGATCAGCCGAATGAATCTCTTTTTCCTCCACTTGAGTGGCAGCAAAGAAGTATTTTTCATTCTTGTCGGCAATCGTCGACTCATATAGTTTCCATTTCCCCCCTCTTTCGCCGGCGTATAACAGCGTTCTTCCATCGGGGTGGAAGGAAACACTTCGTTCCTGTTCGGCTGTGTTGGTGATCCGTCGGGTGGTGGTGAAATCTCGACTGGTGACGAAGACTTCTCCGCGCGCTACAAAGGCAATTTCTTTCCCATTGGGCGAAACGGCAAAGCCGTTGATCGCGCTACTTACGGGAGTTGTGATGTAGTCGTTGTCGTGTGCGTCCGTTCGAAAACGGACCTCCAGTTCCTTAGGCGCTTGCCCTGGAACTTGAGTGTAGAGTTGTCCGTGTTGTGTGAAGGCAAGTGTGTTATCTTTTGACGTGGTGAGGTGGCGAACGGGATGTGTTTCAAATTTTGAAATTTGCTGTTTCTTTTTACCGTTGGCGTCCATCTTCCATACATTGAAATTATTGTTACCTTCCTCCGAGAGGTAATAGACATTTCCATCATTAGCCCAAACTGGATTGTGATCTCCACCATCGAATTGGGTTAATTGTGAATGTTTCCCTGATTTCAGATCGTGCTTCCAGATATCGCGAGCGAATGCGGAGATGTCATGTTTTCGGAATGGTATCTCGTACGCTTTTTCATCGCGATAAAGAATTTGGTTTCCATCGTTGCTGTATCGAGCCTCGGAACCGGCAATGGTTGAAACCATGCGGGGCGTACCACCTTCTGTGGATACCTGGTAAAGCTCAGCTAATCGACTGGTTGGGAACAGGCTTGCCTCGGCGCTGTCGGTTCTGCCGGACGTGAACAACACGCCGTCGTGGGTTGGTGTGAAATCGGTTGGCACGTCGTGAGCGCTATGAAATGTTAAACGGTGTGCTTTCCCCCCCTCAGCAGGCATCACGAAGATATCCAAATTGCCATGTCGATCACTGGCAAAAGCTATATTCTTTCCATCGTGAGACCAGACCGGATGCCCTTCCCACGCATCGTGAATCGTCAGCGGCCTCGCATCTCCACCTTCGGCGGGAACCGAATAAATATCGCCTTGATAGCTAAAGACGATCGTGGTTCCATCGGGAGAGATGGCTGAATGCCGAAACCAATCACTGTTTCCATGGGCTTGCGAAGAAGGAAATAAAATCGCTGTAAAAAATATGGCAACAAGTGAGTATCGATTCATCTGGGTGTTCATCCTGTGCGAGTGGTTAAGCTGTCTCTTAACTAATATATGGATCGCAGAGCGAGTTGGTTCGACCCAGATTGTTAATGAAGACAGGATGATTTACTGGTTGAGCGATTTCAAGAGCCAGAGAACCAAACTTTTTCCAAATTCGCATAGAAAATGTTTTTTTGACAAACAGTCAGTTCAAAAGTAACAACTCCGATAAAGCGACTCTCGACAAACAGATGAAAACCACGATAATCTTGCAGTCGCACAAGCGGATGTGGCGGAATTGGCAGACGCGCTAGATTCAGGTTCTAGTGCCCGCAAGGGCGTGGAGGTTCAAATCCTCTCATCCGCACTTTCCTCATCAGATGTTTCAGGGGAATTGCTTCATTGGATATGGGCGGCAACCCATTTTAAGTAGTCGTCATTCCCGCCGGAGATCGGGATGGAGAGAATCTGGGGGAGCTCGTAGTTGTGTAATGTTTTAATTGACTCGACGATCTCTGCAACTTTTGCTTGCGTTGTTTTGATTGATAGCCGCAGCTCCTGAGACGACTCTAGTTGGTCCTCCCAGACATAAACACTTTTAATAGGCCCATCGATTTGGACGCACGCGGCAAGTTTGTTTGAGATTAGTTCATTGGCGATCGCTTCGGCAACGGCTTGAGAATCAGTGGTGGTCAAGACCATGGCTATCTGATTCGGATTGGATTGATTCAATTCTTGGTCTGACACGAATTCCCTGCTTTCAAGCGTTGGTGAAAATCACAGTAAAACGTTTGGGCGCTATCCAGTTTCCGGCATAAAGGTAGGCATGACCACGCCGTCGGGTGTCGACCAATTTCCACGCACCTGTGCAAAATGAATTTCGCAGTTGCGAGCTCCCCATTGATACATCGTTTTGACCAGCTCACGGCGCGTTACTGGTATCAGGAAAACGGGAGATCGGCCTCGATTGCAATTCAGTTCTGCATGAATGAGCGCCGCCGCCTGTTGGTCAGTCCGAGCGATACCCGGACCGAGCATATTACTCGCAGCGTGCTGCACTGAGACAAGAAATCCCTCCAGTTCGCCCGCTTCGTTTTCATAAACTGAAACGTGCCAGA
>JAAHTH010002683.1_pt1 | contig 13209 bp, 16 predicted proteins | sample 6116091 | NCBI WGS metagenome assembly JAAHTH01 (sample SAMN13939990, study PRJNA603662) | sponge metagenome | isolation source: marine sponge | host: Mycale hentscheli | place: New Zealand | collected 2006
AATAACCATTTTACATATAAAGGATTTATCTCATACACTTCTTTGTATGTGTGATTGAAATGCGGTCGCCATAATACATAAAGAAATGACGATATATAATATAAAGTAAATATGAATGACTATTCACAAGGTAAGATTTACATTCTAAAGTCAAATAATACAGATGATGTATATATTGGAAGCACTAAATATACAATAGAAGAAAGATTTCATAATCATATGGCAAAATATTATAGATGGTAAAGAGAATAAAAAGGATATTGTAAATCATTTGAAATAATAAAACATAGAGAACCATATATAGAATTACTTCAAGATTATCCTTGTGATTCAAAAAAAGAATTAGAAAAAAAAGAAGGATATTATCAACTTAAAATAAAATGTGTAAATATAAAAATTGCAGGTAGAACAAGAAAACAATGGAGAGAAGATAATAAAGAACTTGTTTTACAAAAAGACAAAGAATATCATTCAAGACCTGAAGTAAAAGAACGAATAAAAGAATATCGTTCAAGACCTGAAGTAAAAGAACGAATAAAAGAATATCGTTCAAGACTTGAAGTAAAAGAAAATGATAAAAAAACAAATAAAGAATATCGTGAAAAAAATAAAGAATATATAAAAGAAAAACAAAAAGAAAAATATCAAAAAAATAAAAATAAAATAAAAGAAAAGGGAGAACAAAAAATAAAATGCGTATGTGGTGCCGTCATACGATGCGATAATAAAAGAAGACATGAACAATCTCATAAACATATACAATATATAGAAGAGATGAAGGAGAAAGGAGATTCTACAAATTTAAATGAATTCTTTGACCAATTCAAATTTAAACTTACTACTAATTAACTTTTTTATTTTAATCCATCAACCTTTCATACATAATTTTAAATATTTCTTCATCTCTCTCAATACCTATAAACTTTCTATTTGTATTTTTACACGCAACACCTGTAGTCCCACTACCTGCTGTAAAATCAAGAACTAAATCTCCCTCGTTAGAATAACTCTTTATCAACCACTCACAAAGTGCTACTGGTTTTTGTGTTCTATGTAAAGACTTTTTAGGGTTGTTAAACTTTACTATGGTGGTTGGGTGTCTGTCTCCTTTGTTATCAATATCGGTTCTTTTCATTTTTTTCCCATTATTATATATTTTCATATTTTCATCTTTTTTTGTTGTCTTATAAGGTTTCCCCTCTACTTTCTGAGCATTGTATGTTCCTTGTTCTTCCTTAAACACATACATCATTTGATGCTTTCGTTCCTCTTGGTCTTCTGGAGCTTCTGGTATTTGTAAAATAGAGGTTGGGTGTCTATCTCCTTTGTTGTCTTGTGGTACTCGTTTTATATTAGAACCATAAACAAATTTCTTATTTTTATTCGTTCTTTTATCAGTATAAGGTTTCCCCTTCGTCTTCTGTGGGTTATATGTAGGTTCTCCCCATTCATTCTTCAAGTCTTCAAGTGTCCTGAAACCTTCCATCTTATTAAGTTCATATAATTCTATTAATTTATTGTATGTTTTCTCGGTTGGTAAAGAAAACTGAGTAGATGTAAAACTATAAAAATGATGTATGCCTTGGTTTCCTACTGCTTTATCAATTTCTTTAATATTCTTATTGATATATTCTTTTACTTGTTTAGCATATGCTCGTAGTCCTAAGTTTCTACTATTATCTATATCCACACCATCATCACTAAAAATATATACCATCTCGTGTTTTCGTTCCTCTTGGTCTTCTGGTGCTTCTGGTATTTGTAAAATAGAGGTTGGGTGTCTGTCTCCTTTGTTATCTATTGGTTCTCCTTTGTATCCTTTCTCACTATACACCCCCACGTCTTCCCTTCCGTTCGTTTTATATGGTTTACCCTCCGTCTTCTGTGGGTTATATGTAGGTTCTGGTATTTTTTCCCATTCATTCTTCAAGTCTTCAAGTGTTCTAAAACCTTCCATCTTATCAAGTTCATATACTTCTATTAACTTATTGTATGTCTTATCAGTTGGTAAAGCAAATTGTGTAGAATTAATATAAAAACAATGTTCTGCACTTCTTCCTACTTTGTTTGTAATTTGTTTTAATGTCTTACCGATATATTCCATTACATTTTTAAAATATTCTCGTAGTCCTAAGTTCCTACTATTATCTAAATCATCACTATTTGTATCACTAAAAATATACATCATCTCGTGTTTTCGTTCCTCTTGGTCTTCTGGAGCTTCTGGTATTTGTAAAATAGAGGTTGGATGTCTGTCTCCTTTGTTATCAATATCGGTTCTTTTCATTTTTTTCCCATTATTATATATTTTCATATTTTCATCTTTTCCTGTTGTCTTATAAGGTTTCCCCTTCGTCTTCTGTGGGTTATATGTAGGTTCTCCCCATTCATTCTTCAAGTCTTCAAGTGTCCTGAAACCTTCCATCTTATTAAGTTCATATAATTCTATTAATTTATTGTATGTTTTCTCGGTTGGTAAAGAAAACTGAGTAGATGTAAAACTATAAAAATGATGTATGCCTTGGTTTCCTACTGCTTTATCAATTTCTTTAATATTCTTATTGATATATTCTTTTACTTGTTTAGCATATGCTCGTAGTCCTACATTTCTACTATTATCTATATCTACACCATCATCACTAAAAATATACATCATCTCGTGTTTTCTTAACGGCATCTTGTTAGCAGATAAAAATCCAACTTTTCTGGACTTCTCCCAAACAATATCGTATCTGAACCATCGTTCATTACTTTGTATAAGTTTATATCCAAACTTTGTAGTACAGAAAAAAACATATACACAGTCTCTTTTACAACATCTTTTCAATTCTTTCCACATTCTTTCAAGATCTATAGGTGTATCCCATTTACAAGCAGTTGCTTTTTGTCCTTTTGTTGTATAAGGTAAATCTACAACGACAAGGTCTACACTTCCATCTTTTATTTCTGGTAATATTTCAAAACAATCATTATTATAAAGTTCCATTATTTTATTATATACACTATACAATAAAATAATAAAATATATGAAACGAATAAATATAAAGTTAAAATAATTCATGTATTTTATTTTTTAATAATAACCATTCATTAATACTCATATTAGATTTACATTTATTTTCAAACCAAGATATTACTTGAAGGTTTGATATAGTATTATCTCCATTTTTACTAATAGGTATTATATGGTCTAACGATGGTTTAAACCATTTATTTTTATTATTATTAATCCATAACTGATATTTTTTATTAAAAGCATCATCGTTATAAAACTTTTTAATATATTCTATATATAACTTATCATTCCAAATAAAAGTATGTCTATCAATACATTTTTTCATTTGATTTAAAACTTTTATTTTTTCAATATCATATTTTACAATCCAATCAATATCAATATTATTTATATCTTTTAAATGTGTAATCATATTCTTATAATTTGTTTTTAATAATGATTTAATATTTTTATTCCATGCTGTTTTACCTTTAAGAGATATAGATAAATTTTTTTTATGACTATTTGAAAGTTTATACTTTTTTTTTACAATATCAATATTATTTTTTACTAATATTCTTTTAACTCTATGATGGTCTATACCAACAATCCGTGAAACATCACGCAAAGATGTTTTATAAGGAATATATTCATTCATAACTTTTTGTTCAATATCCATTATCCCAAATACTTGATGATATAAATATATAATCCCAAATGTTTATATATAATAATTTAATTTACAAGTCTTTCAATCTTTGAGGTATGAACTGAAAGTAAATCAGCAGCATAATTATATAAATCATCTGAAGCTTCAATACTCTCAAGGTAATCTTGGAAAATCTCCTCTTGGTCTCTTAACAATAAATTATAATGATCTAAAAGATAATCATCATCTTTATTAGTTTTATATTCTAGAACTAAATCACGAACTTCTCTAATAAATCCTACAAGCATATTCTTAATTTCTTTCTTAATTTTAATTTTATTTATTTTAGGTTTCTTCTCTACAACAGGTTCTTTAACCATTTCAGCATTCTGTCTTACAAGAGGAGCTGGTGGTGGTAATAATTCTTCTTGTACAACTTCTTCAACTTTTACAGGTTCTTTTTTCTTTTCAACTTTTACAGGTTCTTCTCCTACATCTGAATCAGAAAATTCTATAATCTTAACAGGTTTCTTCTTCTCTTTTTCTTTTGGTTTTCTTCTACTCTTCTTACGAGTATAATCTTCATCAAGTAAGTCTGCATACTCTTGACCATTTACAAGTCGTTTATAAAGCTGTTCTAAAATGGCTTTAGGAAACTCTTTCTTACTCAAAAGTGTTTTAGGAATATTCGGTTGCATCTCACATATAGAATTTACAAGATCTGCTTTTTTCATTTTCGTATATATTATACAATATATATTTTTTTATAAAAATAAACGAATTACAAATATATATTTACTGGTTCATCAATTGGGTCATCGACCATAACTTGACGCTCAGGGGCTTGTTGAGTAGGGAACATAGGATCAACTCTACCAAGAACATATGGAACAAAGAAAGGGTCGCCAGACTGATCAATAGCTTGAATAGGTCGCCATGTAAAAGGTTCATGAACTTCACTACTTGGGTGATTCACTATAGGGTGTAAATCGTCAAAGTCGTCTGAATAATCTGCTGGATCTTCATCTGCTCTATCAAATCTAGTTACCCAATTATCAATCCATTCTCTTGTAGTATCTTCTTGTTCAACATCAGCAACACTTGGAATATCTCCTTGTATATCAAATGTTTCTGCTTCTCCAAAATCTCGTGATGGTCTTACTCTACCTCTTTGTGATGTATCTTTTACTTCATCTTGAAGTACAGCAATACTTGATTCTTCGCCTCGTAAAGTAGGATCTAATGTTTCTGGTCGAGTTGGTGCTCTTCTCGATGGAGGTTTTGGTTTTGTTTCATCGTATTTACTTTCGTCTCTATCTTCATCTGGTAGTGAAGCTGGAACACCCATAGGGATTTCATCTGGATCAACATCTACAAATTCTGATTCATCAACTTCAGCAACTGGAAATTCTGATCTATCAATTGTATCACTATCAACAGGTTCTGCTATGGGTAATTGTTTCTTTTCTTCTGCTCTTGCTTTGGCTTTAGCTTTTTGAGTTTTATTGTATATATCATATAATGTTTTTCCTTTCTTAGCAAGTTCAAATGGAGATACACGTGTATCTTTTGGTAATTTTATAAGTTGAGGCATTTGATTATATTGGGGGTCTTTACTATATTTTTCTTTTAATAATTCCATACGAGTATCGAACACACCAAGATTCACTTCAGGAATTTCAAATCTTGGTTGTCGTTGAATAGGCATTTTTTGTGCTACTTGTAAAGGGATAGTTGATGGTCGTAATATACCAGTGGAAACATCAAATTCATTTATACTATAACCACGAGGAACAGATACTGGTTGTCCTAATATATTTTTACTCATTATATAATATATGATAGATAATTAATTTAATACCTTACATACACCATTTCTTCAGGGCGTTTGTGTATTTTATGAACACCGCCATACATCTGTCTTTCAAACTGCACTTTATGAGGAACTAAAAAGTGATTGAGATGAGAATACATTTTATTCTTTTTATTCAATCCACGACCAGAAAGCATATTGACAGGAATAGAAGCACTAGATGGTATATTAATATTTACAGGAAGAGTTGAAGCTTGACCAAGTGAGCGTCTCTGAATATCTTCCATGATAGGAGCCATTTTGCGTACATAAAGTGTAGATTGCATATCGGCCATCTCGAAATCGGCCTTTGTTTCTTCTAAAATTTTTTGATTTAATTCTTTACCATTTTTAATACTTTGTTGTAATTGTAAATCAGAGTTTCTACGCTTGATAGCGTTTTTGAGTAAATCAGGGTGTCTAATGCCGATCGCCTGCTGGGTTGCTTCTCGAATATTTTGATTCGCTGTTCCTAGTAAAAAAGTAGTACCACCAGATGCTATTCCAGCTACAACAGAACCAACGGTACTCACAGTCTGCCACGTATCATCACTATCTGCTAGATCTTGTTCTTCTTTGGTTAAATAATAATATAATCCAGATGGATCATCTTTATCAAGAGAAGCATCACTATCATCAAAATTAACATAGTCGCTTATATCAAAACCTCCCTTTGCAGCTTCAGCAGTTCCTGTCGCAACTCCACCAGCAACTCCACCGGTATAAGCAGCCGCTGTTATTTTCGCAGCAGAAATAATATCATCAAGTGCGGCTCCTGCTCGGTCTGGTACCTGCCAGAATGATTTGATTTTATTCATAGAAGCAGTTCCTTCTACATCATCTCCTTTATAACTTCCATCTTTCTTACGAACAGCCATCATATCAGGAACTTTGATTTCATCAATCACTCTTTGTCTATCTGCAAAGTATTGACGAACTTTATTTTCTTCTTCTTGTAAAGATTGATTTGTAATGTACCTACTCATTTATTTTATTATACTATATATCAATAATTTAATTATACACCATCAGGTATTGTTAGATCGTAATATGATATACCAAGATAATCTAACAAACAATCAACTTCTTGTTTTACTGGATTGGAATTATCCATAGGTAAAATCTCTTTTCTGTATTCATCATGAAGTTTAGAAATAGTAAATTTCATACCTTTACTATTCATATATTTTCGTAAGTCTTCTATATAATGACCATTTACTCTTCTATGTATTTTTCTACAAACAGTTAAGAATGGATGTTCATCTTCTTTCTCTTTAATATATCCTTGTTCATCTAATTCATCATCTTCTGAATCTTGTATTTTTAAGTCATATATTGTTTTAGTCAAAGGATTTGTATCAGAATCATCAGATAATACTTCTGTATCGCTCTGGGTTCTAATTTTCATTTCTTCGTAATATGAATCGTCAATTTGCATTTTTATATTATAGTATAATAATATAATATAAAAAAGTTTATGTAATTCAACCGAAAGTTTAATTATCTTTCTTAGCATATAATTGATTCATAAGTCCTGAATGGAGAAACTTGTCCTCAACACTCTTAGATTGTTTCTGTTGTTCTACCAATGAAATCATATCTTTATTTAACTCTGAACTCTGTATATGCCGTAACATTGAAGATCCTATTTTCTTTCCTGTATATTTCATAAAAATTCTATTTAAATGTAAAGTCAAATTATTCCTTGTCATTTTACCTTTTCTATTTTTATTCAATAAAAGGTACCCACTATCATTATATTTTAATAATTTCTTTACTAATCTCTGTAAATTTTTATCTAATACATATTCCTTCTTTCCATATCGTTTAGCTGTTTTATATTGTTGTAATATTATTTTATACTCTTTATCTCCTACCACTAAGTAATTTTTATTTTCTTCTATTTTCTTTTCATCATCTATTACATGTAATGAAGCCATATCATTACGAAGTGGATACTCGTGATATAATCTCAATATTATATAATCCTGTAATAGTTGATACTCGCAATTATCAAGCTCTTTTTTTTTCATAATTTTTTGTTCTTTTATTTCTTGTTGTACTTTATTTATAGTTTCTACAAACTGATCCATTGTAAGCCACGACTCTTTTTGTTTTTTTGTTTTTTCTTGCTTGAAGGTGACAGTATTCTCTTGGTTTAAATAACTCATCATTTGTTCATGATATGTGTCAATTAGTTTTTTATTTGGTTTTGGTTGTGCTTGTAAAGCTACAACAATTGCTGTAAGAATACTTTTACGAGTAGAAATATTAGGATATTCATCTAAATGTGTAAAAATAGCATCTGTATTATTAAATATATTAATATCAAACTTATCTTTTGTTTTAAATCTTTTGAGTTTCGTAATATACAATTTTAACGAAGATTCAGAGAGTTTAGGCTTATAGCTTTTTATTTGGTTTTTTATTTTATCCATTCTATATATTATCTTTATATTTTTTTATTTTCTTTTTTAGACGAATGGATATATGGTGTAGAATAATAATTACAATAATTATTACTCTACAATATATACAAACATTTTAATTTTGAGATTGAATGAATTGAATATGTTTATCACTCATAGAAAGTCCCCCTAGGTACAAACAAAAGCTGACAATCTATTCTTTGATCGGCCTGGATATACAGCGGTACGATCTGGCCGTCGTTATATACTAAATAAAATTGAAGATCTACAGTAGTCATAGCGGTGTGTGAATATAACTCTCTCCAGCGTAATCTTGTAGGGTCAAGTTCATATTTTGTTTTGTCTTGTATTCTATCAGGTAATATAAAGTCGTATAATATCCGAGCTCGTGTATCCTGTTGTGTTCCAATCAAATCACCACTAATAGGCATTCTATGAGTAGTAACCGCTATTCTATCAAGTTGATTAAATAATGCTGTAGTTGAAAACTCTTCCACCACGAGATATAAATCTACAGGACCTGCTCCACCTGGTAGTGTTGCATTCTGATTGACGTTATTGAATAAATTTTGTGGAAGTACCTGAAATCCGTTAAAGCCTGTAAGAGTTCCACTTGCTGCCTCACGAGCATACAAGGCAGAAAAGAAATTCTCATACAAAGTCGTGTTCATGAAGATCCCAAAGGTATTAAAATCTAAATATTCAGTTTCACAATACATAGTTATTAATTGTGTCTTACTATCAAAAGTTAAATAGGGGCGTTCTTTGGGCAAATAAACTAAAGCACCGAGAGCAGCTACAGCATCATCATATGCTTGTTGAAAACTTAGATTGACATATTGTATCATCTCATTTATATGATATACAGGTCGATACTGACCATATACATCTCCTACACTAGAAGGAACATATGAAACATTTCTTGTAAATTGTTGAGTTGTTACACCATCAAAGTATGATAATGTTACTGTATAATATGAAGGATTAGATGGATAAAGAAACAAAGGAATTAATCCACTAGGAATACTTAATCTAGATACAGCAACTCTATATTTAGATGGGTCGCTTAATATAACATTAGACCTGTCAATATTATATTCTGCAACTTTTGGAACAGAAATAGAAGGAAGAACTCCTAATGGATCTGTTACAACTTGATTAATAATGCTCAGTGTATAATAGATATTTTGACTTGGTGATTCTAATCCTTTTACAATTTCAACTGGGGCTCCCTGTTTTTCTTCCTGCTTACCTCTTTGGTCATTACGAATCATTGTAGTAGTTAAACGATTTACTAGCATATTTTACTTTGTATATAATATAAGAGTATATTATTTTACTTAATCTCTACGACTGACTTCATGAACTTTTATAGTTTTCTTCCGACGAAAGATCAACTTAGCATTAAATATTTGTCCAGGTTGGAGTTTTAATGGATATAATGAACCATCACGATATTCAAGATATACTCTCATATTGATGCGTCTCATTTCGGTTTCTGATTCTAAATTATTCCATTTAAGATATTGAGGGAAAAATGATATATTAGCTTTATCATTTAATCTATTAGATAAAACATAATCAAATAATTGTCTCTCTACAACATCTCTTTGTGTTCCTAACAATTCATCACGAACAGGAACACTGTCAGTAGAAAATATAATCTTTTTGAATTGTTCCATACTAGGTCTGACATCATATTGTGTAGTAGAATAATAATAATCAATAGCATTAAAAGTCTGTGTTGGTTTTCCTAGTGTTTCTTGAATCACCATAGTTTTCCAACCTTCTTCTTTGTTTTCCCAAGAAAAAAGACCATTAAATAATCTAGCAAGATTATCATTAAATTGTATTTCACAAACTGGATTATTTGTAGCATTAGGTGGGAATGGATAAGATATAGGAAACAATCGTCCTAAATTAAAAAATACATTTGTAGTATTTGCTTCTGTAGGAGCATACAAAGTAAAATTACCAGATGTTTGAAAGTATCTTAAAAAAGGATTTATACCTCCAAGTTCTTTAGCTGGTGCCTGGTCATCATCAAATTCTGCCCCTGCTTCTTGTAATGCATAATTTACAGCATTTGTAAGAGCTTGATAATCATATATACCATTTGTAATTAAATTAGGATTTTGTGGTAAATTAGGGGGTAGAATAAAACCACCAATAGCATCATACACATCAGCATCATATGCAGCTGTTTCATAAGTGATATTACCTGTTATAGTATCTCGTAATACTAAACGAACTTTTAATGGAAAGTTTTTTTTATCTTGAATATAGATAGGGAATGTAGAAGGACATGAAAATCTTTCTACTGCATACTCATAATCAGATGGAACTTTTAGAATAGGTTCAACACGATTTACATCAAATACTAAATCTTTTGCTTTTGTTTCTGTTGCTGGATTTTGAACTTCAAAGTTGTAATATATAATATCATCTGTATTACTTTGATCTTGTTCATGTTCTCTGTTGCTTACAAGTTCATGATGTCTATATTCATCACGATTATTAGCATTACTCATTGATATATTTCTAAATCGGTCTTCAAAATCTATATTCATTTTAAGTTATATACTATATAGTAAGATAAATTAAATGAATAAATATACGAAGATATATGTAAATTATTTCTTTTTAGGTTGTTCTTTTTTTTCTTCTTCACAATGTTTCAACCACTCAGGTGATTTTTTCCAGTTTCCTTTACGAGTCCAAAATTTATGATGGGGTTTGACTGGTCTTGGTTTTTTTTCTTTTTTAACTGGTGCTTTTTTAATAGCTACAGGTTTAGGTTTTACAACAGGTTTAGATGGTACTCTTTTAACTTCTGGCTTCCCTGACATATTATATATTATATACTATATATATAGATTTTATTTTTGATATGTCTCCTTTGCTTTCTTCAAAGCATCACGATAACTCATACCTTCATTTGCTTTTCTAAATTCAGCAACATGAAGCATCCACTTACTAGGAGCTCTTTTTGGTTTAGGCTCTGATGCTTTCTCCACCTTCAAAGCTTTAGGCTTTTTCTTTGGTTTCACCTCATCGACTTTTACTTCCTCAATAACTACAGGGGGTTCTTCAGATACCTTAACCTTCTTAGATTTACGAACTCGTTTCTTGGGGACAGGAGCAGGAGTTGATTCTTCAACTGGTTCTTCAGTTGCTACTGGAACTACCTTTTTCTTCCTTCCTCGTTTAGGCTTTTCAATGACAACTGGTTCTTCAACAACTTCTTTTTTAGATTTTCTGGGCATTTTTATTTTATTATATTATCTATTATAGATAATAATTTCATTTTAAACGAGGAGATGGTATCGCAATCCCAACCACAAACATTAACAAAGAATTATAAAGTTGTTTGTCCTCGCAATTATTACTTAAATGTAACTCTACACTAAAAAAAACTATAAGACCAATAAGTATAATATATTTTACAACATATTGAACAAAATCACGATCTAAAGTTAAACAGCAAGATTTCCAAGTTTTTCTTTCACTATTAACTCTCTGAAGTTCTAAATCTTCTTCAGGTTCAACTTCTTGATTATTTTTAATACAATTCATAAATATTTATGACTATATATTATATAAGATATAAATAATGCCTGAGTTCAAGAAATCAACTAGGAAAAATTATAAGTACATGGTTAAGACACCATCTGATAAGTGGGTACATTTTGGAAATAAAAATTATCAACAATTTAAAGATTCTACTGGGTTAGGTTTATATACACACCTTAATCACGGAGATAAAAAGAGAAGAGCATCGTATTTAGCAAGAGCTAAAGGAATTAAAGATAAACAAGGTAATCTAACATGGAAAAATAAAGAGAGTAGTAATTATTACTCAATAAAATTTCTTTGGTAATTACTTTTTACAACAAGGAAACAACAAACATTTTTCTTTTAAATCTTTGAGCATTTTTGGGTTCTGGGCAATAGTCCATATCCAATCAATGACCGAATCAAACATCATATGAAACCTATCATATACTTCTGATGGTAATGTACTTTTCAATATTTTCATAACATTATTTTTTTTCTCTTTATTCATAATTTTCTTTTTACTTTCTATTTTCATCAGGTCAGTAATCAAATCATATATGTCGTTAAAATTTGTGACACCATCATTATTATAATCAAATACTTTAGGCATAGTATATCATATACTGAGATTAAAAATAAAAATCTATATATATAGTATATATTATAACATGTCCATCAACCATTTAATCGATAATTCTATTCCAACCCCACGATATGATATCTATGTCAATGATATTGATTGTAAGGAAGTAAATGCCAATGAAGTTAAATCAGATAATTTAATTGCTTCTATAGGTGTAACAGCTCCAAATATAACAGCAACAAGTGAATTATTTATTGCTGAACAAAATAATTATAATGATATCCTTCAAAACCCTCCTTTTGCGTCTGGTTCTTTTTTATTTGATGAAGGTCTTAATGGATTTACTAATTTGAGTAATATATTTGAATATGTAAAAACACGCAAAGTCGCAGGTTCTGGTTTTGTTGATACTTACAAGCTTACATGGTCAGGTGAAACTCAAGCTATTACAGTAGATGCGGTTTTTGATTTCAAAGCATTATATGATTATGATGAAGTCCTTGATGCAAAAGCAACATCACAATGGGAACTAACGGCTGGTGTTAGCGATACTGGTATTTCTATTGGAGCACCTCAAGACCCAGCAAATGATTTTCAAATTGAAATAAATACTGATAATACGGCCATGACCATTGCTGGTCGAGTCATCTTTTTTAGTGTTGAACTCCAACTTTACAGAAATCCTTAAATTTATCTTCGTAAAATCCTTACTAATTTTATATATAAACCTTTTATAATAAATCAATTTATATTATAAAATGTCTTATTATGAACAACATAAAAAGAATGTTAAAAAATGGCGTAATAATAATTTAGAATATGCAAAAGACATGCAGAGACTCTGGTATCAAAAAAATAGATATCATATTACTTGTTCTGTTTGTGGCATAAAATATCTTAAACATAATGAAAAAAACCACTTCAAGACACAAAGACATCAGAGAGGGTTATACGGAGTAAAGCCCAAGAGTAAGAAGCAAAAGATACAACCAAAAGAAAAAGAACAAATAATAGAAGAGAAAAATATAATCCCATATAAAACTATTTTTGTATCGAAGAATAGGATACTATGGAATTTGCCAGAAAAAAATGGATTAGTCTTTTTTTATCTGCTTTCTTGTGGGGGGGGGGTTTTGGGGGGGT
>JAAHTH010002684.1_pt1 | contig 13207 bp, 8 predicted proteins | sample 6116091 | NCBI WGS metagenome assembly JAAHTH01 (sample SAMN13939990, study PRJNA603662) | sponge metagenome | isolation source: marine sponge | host: Mycale hentscheli | place: New Zealand | collected 2006
AGGTTGATACAGCACTTCAAAATAGGGCTAAGCAAACCTTAGCCCTATTTTGTTTTTCATTTTGACTACACGTCACAGTCAGGCACTGTGACTTACTTTCGAATCAAGGAGTGATTCACATGGGACAAATTTATAACAGACAGCAGACAGCTCACGAGGGGTCTTTCTCCTCGGACTTAGCAGCTTTATCTATCGCCGGTGATGCGGCAGTCGGGTTAGGCATTGTTCAAAACGTTCAATTGTCTTTTTCCCAAAGCGTGGCACGTATTTACGACGTGTCAAACGGCGGGGGTAAGCTCGGAAAGGCCGGGGGCGCACCCGGCAACATTGTTCCGGTATACTACGTTGGAGGCCGCACCAACGGGCAAGGTACACTCGCAAGAGTACTGGGACCGTCGTCCGCTACCTTATGTGCATTTTACGAAAAAATGGGGGACGTATGTGCTCCCCAAAATTTGACGTTTACAATGTCAGCCCAATGTTCGGCAGCGAGTACGGGCTCAAAGGTTACTTACTCAGTTCAAGATGCGGTGATGACAAACATGGGCGTTAGCATCGGGGCACAGGATATGATTGTTAACGAGAACGTCACTTTGATGTTTGCTAACTTAACCTGCGACCAAAAGGGTGGAGGATCCCCACCCCTCGTAGGTCCCGAATAATGAGGTTAAATTCTAGAATTTAGCTATAATCAGTCGGCTCGTATTCGTACGAGTCGACTTTTAATTGAGCCACAGCTCCAAACGCACCGCTAGGTGAGACATATGCCAAATCAGGCACCAAAAACTATAAAGCCCGCAGTATTCGATGCGTCGAACGCAGGTGTCCCAGACAGTAACTCAGTACTGCTGGACACGTTCATACGAGCGCAGGCAAATCGTACGGCGGAGCAGCAGCGAGAGACTGGGACGCAGGTTAGTGATACTAACTTAACAGCCGTCGACCAGCAGTCGTCTTTTGAGCGAGATTTGCCCCTGCGGATAGGGCGAGTCCTTCTAGCAATGCCCTATGTCCATTGCTACAAGGTTCAGGTTGACGGAAGGACTCCTTCCGTAATCGCTACCTCAGTTATGCAATCTTGTACGTCACCTGTCGGCGTAACCTCTGGCGACGTGATTCCGGCTGGGTCTTCAGTAATCGTCTGGCAGCCGAGAGGGGCGAAGTTGGCTTACATTATTGGCGTACTGCCTAGGCCAACCATGTCGGACAACCTAGATTTACCTGATCACATACAGCAGGGCGGTAACTCGGGACCAAAAAAAGTACCAGAAATTGCAAACATACCCAAAGCTGCTAGTGATGCGATGGGTTGGGTACCGCAGGTATCCGGAAGACCGATGGATGGTACTACGGGAGAGTTCACAAGGCTTAGCAAGACAGGAATTGGGATTTTAATAGATTCTTTCCAAGCTTTTTTACGCGTAAACGAGTCGTGCGGCTTGTGGTTAAACTATTTTGATAACTACACAAAACTTTCCGGATTGACTTTAGAATTGCAATCATATTGCGAGCAACTATTTCAAGCCTACGACGAGGGTGAAAACTTCTCTTTGACTGGCAGTTGCGTCTACCCTTGGGAAGCCTCGGGCATGTACGCGGCGGAGGAGTCTTTTGTTAAGACAAACAATCCTAGTGATACGCAATTAGACAGAAACTCCCCATTTGCGGAACGGGATCTTGTCAGCTTCTCGCAGACGCCAGTATTCCGATTGACGGACTATAAGGGTTATGTCGGGCAAGGATTTAATCGCACGTTGATGAAACCTGCAAGCGACTCAGGGAGTCGGAAGCTTACGGATGAGGATAACGACGTCGGACTATTTAACGAATTTTTAGCTTTAGATGGCAGCTACGGTATACGTTCTGCCAAAAGCATTTCGTTTGTTAAGTATCCTTGCATACCTAATCCTCGTCGGATTAGAAAGTTGGAAGACGCCAAGGGCGACGACTTAACGGAAGAAAACGATTACAAGTTTAGCGGTAAGTTTGGCGAGGGCGACGACCACATAGTCAAAGATTTTGACAGCAGCGAGGTCTCGGATAACGCACCACTGCTTCGGGCAGCCGGTGTTCTTGACATGATGGCTCACCATTATAACTGGAAAGTGACCCACGCATTTGCTTACCATAAAAAAGATTACCGGTATCCTGAAGAGAATGATTCAGGATATTTAAACAGCGTTACGTATTTTCGCGGGAAGTATGATGAGGCTTACGTTGAGCTGGAAGACGCTTCCGTCAAAATAAAAATTGATGACAGGTATGAGGAAGTAGAATACTTTAACACAGCATCTTTTTTTCAGCTAACTGACGACGGTGGTTTGGTAATTGGAGATGGTTACGGCTCGCAGATCACCATGACCGGCGGGCAGATCCGGCTAGAAGCTGGCGGCGATGTGATGCTTATGTCCGGTTCGCGTGTTGTCACTTTGGCCAAGGATTTTGTTGTTAAGGCCAAGGACAACGTCGATATTTCTGCTACAGACCGCGACGTTCGTATTAAGGCAGAGCGTAACCTGCAGCTACTGGGCGGCAACAACGGCCTAGGGGGAGTGTTGATAGAGTCGAAAGGGACTGGTGTAGGCCAACGGTACGGACAAAATCCTGAGACAGGCGTGTTTGCCTCAGGGATTACTTTGCTGGCTCGCGGCGGCGGGATCAGTACTGTAGGAAAAAGCCTGTACCTTCGCAGTGGCGTACTCGAAGGCAAGGCAGAGGGAGAGTCCGGAGGCATCACAATTGATTGTGCTAACGGCAAAGGTGTATTTACAAATTACGCGAAAACGCACAGTTATTTCAACGACCTAGGTTTTTATATTTTCCACGGACCTGTAGCCCAAGACCAGTCTCAGGTGTCTGAAGCAACTGCCTTCACTCCGTTTTCGTCAGTAATCCACGGGCCTCTGACTCTTAACGGAAACCTCTCTATTTGCGACGATGGCACGGGCAAAAGTGGAAACCTAGGGCTTGCAGGAAGTGCCTACGCAGGTAAGTCCCTGTTCGCACTTGAGTCGGTGTATTGCAATCGAGGAATAGCAAAAAAGAATTTTGTAGGTGGACTAGAAGAGGATGCGTGGGCAAAGTTTGTAGCAGAAGTCACAGAATTTTTAATAAAACCTTGCGAACAAATTTCCAAAATTACAGAGCAGGGTACAAAAACATTTACGCCTATATTTACCGACGGCATTTGGTCGACTTCCCAAATAGGGAACACTTCTCTTTTAGAGAATGAAATTGGATTCTCCTTTAGAGATACTTCCGAGTTTGGGGAGACAACGTATGGTTACATTGACGGAAAGTTTTCATTACTCGAAACTCGCTGGCAGCAGTTAGACCGGTTGGGACTAATCGAAGGTGGAGGTGGATCCGACTCTTGGACGGAAAACCCAGTAACCTATCAGGGTAATGAGACTTACCCGTGGCCAGGTAAAGTTAACTGGGTAGACGACGAAACCCTGTTGTCGTACGAAGAACTGTTACTTATAGACGTGGCAACAGGAGCAGCTAAAAGCCGAGAAGACGAAAAGCAAAGTTACGAAGAACCCAAGTGGAAAGACTGGAAGAAGACAACTCTTGACGGCAATTACTCATTATAAGGAAAAACTGTGAAAAATTCTGACGAAACTTTTAACCGTCTCAGCGACGGCGACCAACGGCTGATATCAGAAATGGCGAAGGAGCAGTCAAAAACTAAAGAAGAAATAATGTCTAGCTTGGGTATGCTAGTCGCGGCAACCGCGCCGCAAGCCGACGAAGTAGTTGTACTTGGTACCGACACCGCTAAAGCTGACACGATTCCAGAACCAGAGACTCCGTCACATATCAACCCAAACACCGGACACGCCCACTGGGCAGAGACTGACGGAATGCCAGCGGTAGACCATATTCCAACCGCGCCCGCAGATGACGAGACAACGAAGGCAGAAGAATCGGAAAAATCTTCTACACTTGGTCCAGATATTTGCGGGCAGTGCGGGTGGGATCAATCGCAACCGACAATCGCAGAGCCGACAGATGACGAAAAGTTAGGTTTCTTGCATACGCTACTCGGCATGAAAAACTTTACTAAGATCTACCCCATGTTTGGCGGCGCAGTGGAGGTTACGTTTAGAACACTGACGGTCTCAGAGTTAGACAGTCTGTACAAGGAAGCGTTCCGTGCCCAGCAGATCGGAGTCATAAAGACAACTGGCGACTATTACGAATACATAAATCGGCTTCGAATTAATCTGCAACTTCAATCCCTAAAGGGGACTGAAGTTGCACTCCACCACGTACTGCCGGAGTCTCTTGAGCTTTGGGAAGATTTTTTAAAGGAAGCAACAGCAACGGACCAAGAACACAATTATCAAGAGCAGGGCTCGGATCAGGCCACGATACACGATCAGATTCGAGACTACATTATCGGTACAATCTTAAAGACAGAGGTTTTACAGCGTACAGTCACGCACGAGTGCAACAAGTTTAACAGGCTGGTGGCCAAGCTGGAGGCGAGAGTTGATGATTCGGATTTTTGGAAAACAACCGAGAAGCTGTCTTAACTTTAAGATCAGCTACTCGGGGAATAATTGATTATACGGAATCGGATATTCTGAATCCGGTGTGGTGGAGAAGGTGGCGATTAATTATTCGAACGCTAATTCAGGAGGACAATAGGAGTATCCTACACGACAAGTATCAGTTTGATTTAGCGTTAGTTTCGCACGGCCAGTTAGGGTCGGATGCATTTAAGTCGGTACAGGAAACAGCAAGCGAGGCGTTTGAAGATTTAAAGGCAACCGTCAGGCCGTGGAACGGAAGGGCTACTGCGAGAGACAGACAACTAGAAGAGAAGAAAAAATTTGACGACACATGGGAGCACTATTTCGGGTTTAGCCCAGACGACGTAGATGCTTTGGAAGACTGGGAGTCTGCATTATCCGAAGTTACAGACACCGCTCACAGTGCATCAGAACAAGAGAAAGCAAAGGAAGCTGCTTTTAAGGATAAATTTCAGTCAGTCAGAAGCAACACGTTGCTTCGGCGGCTTAAACAGCAAGGACGCGGTTAATGGATCCATACCTACAACTAGCAATGATGCAACACCTTGGGCAACTAAGGGGTTTGCCGTTTAGTCAATTCTCGCCGATGTCGGGCAAAGTATCATTTAATGATATGTCTTCGCAATACGGAAACTCAATCATGGGATCTCCGATGGTTGATATGTCGGCACTCGCTCCTCTGAATCTGGGTAGGTTTGGTGTGTTCGGTAGTCTTGCCGGTGTCGCAGGATCGGCGGCACTGACTCCTATGCTCGCGCAGGCAGGAATGATGCCCATGGGTAATGCGGCATCTTACATGCACGCAAGTCGCCAGATGGATTTCCAAAACATGGTGGGTAGCGTCCTGATGGAGTCAGGCAGCCAAGATGCCAATAACATCTATGAGACCCTCCGCGGCGGAGCGGCCATGATGGGCGTGGCAATGAACCGCGATCAACGAGAAGCCTTACATCAGCTGGCGGAAACTGTTGCAACAACTGGCGGGCAAGTTGCACCTCAACTTATGGACATGTTGGCCGGACCGAGCGGTAGTGTAAACATGATGGCATCGCAAATGCTTTCGGCAAATCGGTATCAGATTGACCCCCTTACCGGCCAGTTAGGTTACGGGAAAACCGCAAATAAGCAGTTGATCTCCGAGCTGTTTGATCAAATGTATTCCTCAGACAACTTGGCTAAAATGCAGGGATTACGTGCCGGAGAGATGGGCGAGCTTTACACAAGGTTAGCCAGTGAAGGTGAGTTTGGCGGTGACCTAAACGCACGCCAAATCGCAATCGGTGCATTACAGAACATGCGTGACAGCGGGACAGACCTAAGTAAGTTAGGTGCTGAGCTTGGAGTAGATGTCGGACAAAACCTACAGTCGCTTAGTCAGGAGGATCTAAGGAAACTTACGGAAGACAGCAGAGTTTCCACCAAAATTACAAAAGCGGACGCAAGTAAAATTTCAGAAAGGATGCAAGAGTACGTAGATTCTCTAGGAGCTATTCGCGAGGTATTTGGCGAAAACGGTAATCCCAACGCACCAATGGCTGTCTTGCTCGGTGGACTACAGGCATTGACGTCAGGGCAAATGCAAAAGTACGACACAACACAGCTCAACTCAATGGTACGTGACGTACAGTCGCTGGCTCAGGCATCTGGCAAGAGCATGGACCAACTAATTACCATGCGATACGGCTTTGAGAAAAACGCAAGTGGACTTGGGCTAGAGACGGGATTCGCTAACACTGCGATGAATGTTGCGGCAACCACGGGAATGGCTTTCTCTCGGGAAGGAGCGGCCTCTGGGTTTGGTGCGATTAATCGGTCAGAAGCAGAGCAGCTGGCAGGTAATTTGTTTAATCGTGGCATGGCCTCGGACTTTGCGAACACACTGGGAACACTTGGAAGGCTGGAAGAGGCTGGCGGGTTTACGGAAGGAGCTGCAGGTAAATCGCTGCAGAACGTATTGGATGCAGCACGCCGCGGAGACACGGAGTACTTTGACGAAAGAACTAAGCAACTGGAGACGCTCCCAACGCAGGCATCACAAATCCGTGGGCTGATTAACCAAGGTGCGGTACAGGGCGTCGGTGTCTCTGGATTTAATATGATGCTCGGAGATACCACTAGCAACAGATCTATGTTGTTCCGAGACACTGGATTACAGCAAGCAGCATTTAATAATCAATCAGAAGAAGTCTATCGGGAAATATCTAAAAGTAATCAAAATAGAATGAGCGGCATCTCGTCCGGCGATCCCCTGTATGCTGGATTAAGTGCGAGGGAAAGAACGAGAGCGGCGAGGTCGCTCTCCATTGCAGGTACCGACGCACTCCGCGGACTGACCGCTGCCGAAGTCTCTGACGATAGCCTACGAATTCAAGTAATCGCTGATGCGATACTGGCGGAAGCTGGAAATCAAAACTTAGATATGACAGAAGCAGAGGCTAAGAATCAGGCAGCTATGGTAATGGGATCCGCTAACACCGTTACTATGGGCATGACCAACCAATCTTACACTGCGTTTGAGCAGGTACAGGGAGACGAAGTGCGGGCAGCCCGCATGGCGGAACAGCGTAGAATTTCCGCAATGTCTGGGCTAAATCAAACGATGTCTAACTTTGGACCGAAAGGCGGAATCGGCCAGCGGATGCTGAACGCACTACAGAAACAAGCAAAACGCGGCGAAGATGCGAACTTAACGACGTTCATTGGGGACACACTGGGCATAGATGTCGGAGAGGCAGGCACCAAACTATCGACACTTATGCAAGAAGTTAATGACCTGCGGAAAAATTCCGAGGACCTCATCAGTAGTATCTCAGAGACTCAAAGCCCTGCCGAGCAAGAAAGAACAAGGAAAAAATTAGAAGAAAATAACGCCATAATTGAGGCCAAGGAGTTCGCAGTAAATGAAGAGGCTAGGCGACTTGGAATTAATCTTGACGACAAAGGCTTTGGTCTTGAGGATACGGGACGGGCTGCCGGTGCCTACGACGAGCTTAAGGCACTTAACTACAACGTAGAATCAGAGAGCTTAGCTATCGAAGGGTTTGACCAAAGACTAAATCCTTCAATGAGTGAGATAAAATCTCGCACGGAAGAGCTAGGTAAGGATGCGGAGAATTTTGAGGATAATTTACAATCGCAAACTCAGATTATGGCAGAGCGGAGACTGCGTAGTGTAGGCGCACTGCCGGAACAAGCGACACTCCTCCCTGATGGATATGTCGGAGTAGTCGGCGAAGGAATGGACGAGAAAGACAAGGACGCGTTAGCTAAAGCGGTTAAGGACAAAGACATTGTCACGCAATTAAGAATTGTCGACAGGGAAATGCAGCGTCGAGCTATAGAGAAATATGCGGGAGATAACTTTGCCGAGGGTCGTTCTGCTGTCCTCGCCGAGCAGGGCAGCTCAGACGGCGTCCGGCGGAGCCGAGAAGCGGGACTTGCTGTAGAGCGAATGCTTGGCCTCCACGACGAATTCACTAACGATCCGGACGCAATTAAATTCAGGACTGCAGGCACAGACGCCGCACTGGATAAAAGCGAGTCCGCAGGTGATAAATTAAATACGATGGCTTTGGAGTTTTTCAACAGCGACATGGGTGCCATGCAAACCTCAGGGTTTATGGGCGTATCCGACGCAGGATTAAAGCAGTTTGATCGAATCCGAAAAGAAGACGAAGAAGAGATTCGAAAAGTACTACGTAAAGAATCCGGCAAGTTAGACAACGCAGACGTAGCGGCTTACATGAATACGAAACGGGATAGTTTGATTGAAGAAGTAAGAGCTGCAAATGAGGTACTCGGGGCTAACGTGGGTCGAGGTTACCAGCAGCAGTTAGACATAACAAAAGCGGCAAAACAACGAGCGGACGAGCTATTCCAAGGAAATGCGACTCCAGCGCAGCAGCAGCAGATGCAAATTTTAATGGCTACCGCAAGCCTGACTGGGATCGACTTCGATTCGGTAACCGAGGGTATGGATCTAAAGTCGGTTATTGCTCAGTCAAGTCTAGCTGACCGCAGGGTAGACACTAGCGGCATGACCGATGAGCAACGGTCTCTATTGGAGGACACCGAAGGCTTGCAAGCACTTTCTCGGCTAGAGCAATCCGGAAATCTTACAGACTTAGAGCGACTAGAATTTTACGCAAAAGTTCCTGCGAACAAGGCAGCTGCTTTAGGGATAACTGAAGAGCAGTATGGAAGAGCAATTAGAGGCGAGAAAATCGAGGCGGTGGACAAGTTACGTATCTTTGGTGACAAAGATAAATTATCCGACGCCAGAAAGCTAGAAACCAGATTTCGAAAAGCCTCTATTACTGTCGACAAGACTCGTAACGAGATCTCAAAACAGACGGCGTTTACTGAAAACTTGAAGTTGTCCCAAGGGCAGCGGGAGGCCGCTGCAGCTACGAAAGACAGGTTGACAGAAACTTTACAAAAACAAGTAGATGCCCGAGACGCTCTTTCCGCTCAACGGGAAACTGTTATGGGGGATTTGACTGAAACCGAATACAGAAGAGCACTTAGCCATCAAGGAGATATTGAACAGCTAGACAGTAAAACAAAAAATTATGAAGAGATTCGGACTCAGTTAAGGAGTGCGGGGGTCTCGGACTCAGACATTGAAGACGCAATTAAGACAAGAAAAGTTGCAGACGAACAGGCACGGAAAGATGCAGACATGCGGAGCAGGCTGTCACTGACTCCCGCTTACGATGCAATACTTGACGCGGTCGGCTTGGGCATCTCAGACGCAATTGGCGTAGACAAATCAAGGCGTAGCTTTAAGGACAGTCTAGGGCAGGGAGAAAACGCTGCGGCCAATGTCAGGATGCTGGGAGAGAACTTAGAGTCAATTAAATCCGCAGATAATCTTGCTGGCGAAACTACATTAATGCAGCTTAAGAGTTTCCAGAGCAAGTACGCGAAGGCTGACGAAGACGGTACGCTGTCTGAGCTATCAGAAGCCATGGGACTTAACGAATACGAAATGGAAGACATTTATCGAGAAAGTAAATTTCTAAAGCTAAATGCCTTAGACTACGACGCAAACGAGTCGGAGCAGCAAACGTACGTAAAAGAACGAATTCGAATGCACAACTCGGTTGACGTAGCGTCCGCGGCAGCAGTAGAGGCCGTTAAACTAACTGGAGAACTAGAAATTACGGGAGATTTGATTGCTGGTACAGGCAAACTTAAAGACGCATACAGCAAACCAGCAGCAGACCTACTAAGCTAAAGGACCATTATGCCAATAATTTTTACAGGTAATACCGGTCGCGTGACCGCGTTAGTAGATAACGTAGCCTCGGGCTCGTTCTCTTTAGCGACCGTAAAGGGGACCGCAAACGCAGCTGGACAGCAGCCAGAAAACATAACCTACCAGACCCACCGATCAATTATCACAAAAGTAGGTATGTCCTCTAGGGGTAACTATCAATTTTTTCATACGATAGGTGACGATGTTTATGTTTACGTATTCGGTGACCGGATGGGTGAGATTGCCATTCACGGAATTTCGTTTCAATCTAACACCTGCCTCACAGAGGGGACGACAGGTTCTACGTCAAAAATTAATCCGGGCAACAACAATCAATCTAAGCATGGATTTGAATTGTTGTACAACTGGTACCTTAAAAATCGGATCTCCGCAAACGCAGAGCCAATTTTAATCACACTAGGCGCGACCACGCCGTTCTACGGATTTGTCACGTCGCTGACCAACGATCTGGCCGACCCGCTTTCACGTACTGTCTCCTATCGACTTACTGTAGCTGTTCTTCCGTCCAAGAATCAGAGAGCGTAGAACTAATATGTACAACCACGCTAGAACCTTGTTAATGAATCTGACAGGCGAAGACGACTATTATGCCAATAAAATTGCAGACGAGTTAATTCCTGCAGAATACAAAAAGTTACAGTTGCCCACGTACTTGAACGACATACGGATTGCGATTTTTGGCGCGAATCCGGATAGGGCTATGCTGAATTACAGATGTGCGCAACTGCTTACGCTAATTAGTGCGACTCAGCTTCAAGAGTACGTTACAGCTTTGGACTCTCGTTTGACTTACAGCAGCTACCCCCTCCAACTTGCCGCGGATTCCACGTTTTCTCCGACAGTCAGTCAATACGGTAACGTAGATAGCTCTAAGGTTTTAACCGTAATCGGCGAGGCAAGCTCTCCTGACGCGACGGGTGTCTGCGAGTATGACTATGACATTACCATTGTTGCAGGTAACTTAATCGTCCATAGTTTAAGGACAGCAACAACTACCTCCACAGCGATTTCACTTACAAACAGCCTCAGCCAGCCAATAAGTTTACCTGGATTATCGTACTCTGTGCGAGTAAACACTGCGGCATTTGCTGGTGGGGGTTGGAGAATTTCTGGATTTTTAAGGCCAACTGTAAGTTTGTCTTCGTTGGAAGAAGAGCTGCGATCACTTAGCGAGCCCGTGATGTTGCAACTTTTTGGCGTCACCGACGTAGAGCCTTACGCTACTTTTAAGAATTGTTGGAACTACCACCCAGACTTTGCTTACAGACTTAGCGGAGTAGCACTAGCTACCGCATACAGGACGGACGAGTTACGAGAAGGGTCGGCGTAGTATGCCAAACAATTCCACATCCCGATTTGCCCGTACCTCGTTCGCAGGGTCTCCGTCGGGTGCCGGTCTTCGCTTATTTGTTGGCGACTTCAAGTTAGAGATACCGGTATCTCAGTTTGCCATGACTTACGGTATCAACGCAATACCCACCGCCGCGGCACACGTAGCATTGGGCAGGAATGCAAGAACTAAACTTCCGTCTGCGATACAAGACATTGCCGGCACATTAAAAGAAATGATGAAGGTAACAGTTACCCTTAATGGAAAGTTAGGTGACTGGTCGCCGGACGGGGGAGGTAACGCCGGCGGGAAGGCTCAATACAAAACAGCCGATAATAATATTCTCTTTACGGGCTATCTGTCCGGCACCGCTTATCGGCGGTCGAATGGAAATTTGACGTTAGTATTAAACTTGATTCAAAAATCAGTAGATTTAACTATGTCTTCTGCGGGATCTGTAGACGTCATACCGGGATCGCCGTCCTCGTTGATGCTACCTACATTACTAAAGGGTACCGGTAGTGATACGCGAGCCGGTACTGCGAGAGGTCGGTTTACTCAACAACTGACAGACGACATACAGGTGGACTTTAGCGATGGTATTATAAAAGTTCTGGCATTCTTGGCAAAAGAAAATCAAATACAGGTTCACGGAAAAGATTCAGAGGTGGCTGGGTGGTGCAGCGGAGTCGCGGCTCCTGGCGAAATTAGCAAACCTGACGACAACACAGCTGTCTTGGAGTACTTTTCCGGAGACGGGCTAGACTGGCTAGGGGTTTCTAACTTTGGCGGCCTTCCGGCGGACGAGATAGGCGGGGACGGCGAGATAGACGGACCTGGCACCGCGGAAGGACTCACCGAGCCGTATAAATTTACACCTGAAGTAAGTAAGGCGTTAGTTGCTAATAGCATCAGTGATACGATTTCTAGGACAATGTCTACTGTAAGTATGTGGGATTTGCTTGTGTCTAGGTTGCTGCCTCAGTTCGGCATGGCGTTTGTTCCATTTGCCCAGAGATCTGCAATTGTTCCTGTGTTACCCATGTCAAAGTTTCCAAGCATCACAATATTTCCAAACGAATATGGGGACATTAGTCTCAGTGCCGCGAGCACTCGCCCGCTCTACGCGGTTGGAATTATGTCCTCTTACAACACCGCAACGTTTGACAGCTCCGAAAACAAGCAATGCGTAGGAGCATTTTTTGTCCCTCAGATAGCTGAGGGCGACGACGCAGGCTCAGACGCCGTGAAGTCGGGACAATGGATGTTTCAAGAAGCACCTGAATGGTTAAAGGATTTCAACAACTTCGACGAAAAGATTATTGACGACGACCCCGACGTCGTGGCGTTACTTGAAAAACCTTCTGCAGACGCTATCGGTGACAACAAAGAAGCCTTAGACGGTCGCAACCCTGACGCCGAAGTGGACGATATAAACGACGCGATGAAGGCTTACGCAAAGTGGGTGTACTGTGCGAACGCATTACGTAGTCGTTCTGGCTCTGTTACAGGGAAGTTTAGATTAGATATTGGGCCAGGTGCTGTCGTAAAAATAGCTGCCGATCAACTAGACCAACCGCAATTCGCCGATGGCGTTGACTCGTTGGCTGAACCTTTAATTGGATTTGTGACAAGAGTCACGACTAACATAGACGCGGAGCGAGGTGCGGCTAACACGACATTTGAGTTGACACATTTACGCACCGAATCAGAGAATAACGACCCCACAAGTACTGATCGTTTTTCCATGACAGAGCACCCATTCTTTGATGAATTTTATCGCGGCGGCTACCTTGTCGAGCAGTTTAAAGAACCCAAGCAAGCAGAAGAGGAGTAGCGTAGGATGGATATGAATAATTACACGGAAGAGCAATACCGCCCAGCTTACGACAGCTGGATGTCAAATCAAACGCCGGAAGGGAATGCAGAATTACTGAAGGCCATTGATCCGATTGTTCGTAAAGGAACACAGATGTACGGAGACGCCAGTCCGAATTCAAAAAGCCGAGCAAAGCTCATGGCGTTAGACGCGATGAAATCTTATGATCCCAAACG
>JAAHTH010002685.1_pt1 | contig 13207 bp, 11 predicted proteins | sample 6116091 | NCBI WGS metagenome assembly JAAHTH01 (sample SAMN13939990, study PRJNA603662) | sponge metagenome | isolation source: marine sponge | host: Mycale hentscheli | place: New Zealand | collected 2006
GCTTTCCAAATGTTTACTATATATCTCTGAGAGTGATGTAAATGGCTTCAGTCTCAAAAGTGCATATCTTATCCAGAGCATATACCCTACCAGACTATATTTATGATAAACCATAATCTTGGCTTCAGCGCCTTTTTTTAGCACACGGTACACTTCCGAAACAGCTTTAGGTGTATTCGGTGAATGGTGCAAAACACCCCAAGCATAAACCAAGTCAAAAGTCTCATTGTCATAAAGCAATTTCTCCGCATCTGCTACTTTTAATTTGGATTTTAAATTAAATAATGCCAGCCTCTTTTCTGTATGTGAAACCGCCCGTTCCGTTAAATCAATACCATGCAAGTCTGCGCCTGCTGCTGCAAATTGATAATGTTCCGCCCCCAAGCCCACCCCGATCTCCAAGACTTTTTTTTCTTTATATAAATCAAATGCTGCAAAATTTTTAATTTCCGGTTCAAGTTCATAGCGTTTTTTTGCATGCGCTAAATAAGATTCTCTTGTTTCTCCTTTTAAATATAATTCTTCCCCACACGAAGCATTATTCCAAAAATCACGCACTTGTTTTTTTATACTCTCCATCCCATAATTTCCTTTTCGACAATAATGAATGACATGATCCCAATGCAGCCTAGATACCACACGTAAGATTTAGTTGTAATACACCTATTTAGCTTTATCAAATGCATGTTTCATTTCTTTTACTTTACATTCTTGTATAAAAAAAACACTTACCCATAACTTTGCACTCGTATATCCAATTGACCCAGATTTCCATAACCCCCTCCAGATCCAAAAATAAAAAAATAAAAATTTATAACGAAAGGGAATATTAAAAATATTTTTTTTAATCCACATCCTTCTCTGTAATGCTGTTCCAAACAAACGGGGGACATCTGAAAGTGTACTATTCGAGCAGCGACTAACGGCTTCTAAAGTACTATATCGATTCTGTTTTTCAATCCAATGTTCTAAATCGGGACTATCCAAATGCTCCAATACACCGGCAACACGTTGAATATTACCAGAAACAACCGGATGTTCATTAACTGAAACATCGGTGAAACGACATGAACCTGTTCGCCAAATCCTGAGTATCTTATCTGAAATAGATAAAGGTCGACCCATTAGCCATCTACGACGCTCAATCTCAATGCCTTCACACGTATTTTCCTGGATAACCTTCAGAATATTTTCTTTTAGTTCATCTGATAAACGTTCGTCAGGATCAAGCTTCATTGTCCATGATGTTTGTATCGGCAGTTTCTGCAATGCAAAGTTCCATTGATCTCCAAAACCTTTAAATTTTCGTTGGACAACCTGAACTCCATATTTCAAAGCAATATCTAGCGTTTCATCCTGACTAAAGCTATCAACCAAAAAAACCTCTTTCGCCCATCCAGAAAGATTTTGACAAACAGCCTCCATGTTATGCGCTTCATTGAGAGAAAGCATAACAACAGAAATTGACGCTGAACCAGGCACCCAATTTTTTTCTTTATGCTGTTTCATCATATGCTCTCTAATTCTTTATTTTCTAAAATAACCGCTTCTTTTCTTTTCTTCAGCCAACCTGTAAATTCAAGACCAATTTCTGTATGCTGCTCAGCAAGAGCAACTGATGCCTGCAAATAACCTAATTTTGATCCACAATCATAACGACGCCCTTCAAATCGATAAGCTAAAACTTTTTCAGTTTTTATTAAATCAGAAATCGCATCTGTCAACTGAATTTCTCCCCCTGTACCACATGATTGATTCGCTATTGCCTTAAAAATAGATGGCCTGAAAATATAACGACCAACCACCGCCAACGTTGAGGGCGCCACATGAGGCTTTGGTTTTTCTACGATTTGCCTAATATCAATTAAATTTTCATCCTGCTTTACTCCTCCAATGACACCATAACGTTGTGTATGTAATCTTGTCACTTCTTCAATAGCAAGAATAGAAGTCTTCTGTTCAGAAAATTGTTTAATCATCTGGGTTAAAACTGACGCAGTACTTACCATTAAATCATCCGCAAGCAAAACGGCAAACGGTTCGTTACCAATCAATTTTTCCGCACATAATACTGCATGGCCAAGCCCTAATGCTCGATGTTGGCGCACATAAACACATTGCATGTCATCTGGCTTTATCGAACGAAGCAAGCTCAATAAATCATACTTTGCGGCCACTTCAAGCTCTGACTCCAACTCAAATGCCGTATCAAAGTGGTCTTCAATCGATCTTTTAGTACGACCCGTCACAAAAATCATTTGACGCACACCTGCCGCATAAGCTTCTTCAACAGCATATTGAATCAATGGCTTATCAACGACAGGAATCATTTCTTTTGGTGATGCTTTTGTTGCTGGTAAAAAACGGGTTCCTAAACCTGCGATGGGGAAAACGGCTTTTCGAATCAATGAAATGCTCCCTTACGTTCCAACAAACCCCAGGTGCTCTTAAGCACGTTTTTTAAGCTCTTGGTAAACTTCAAAAGAAAGAAATTCACCGAGTGCTTGATGAGGCCTTTCATGATTATAATTCTGAATGTAATCAACAATCAAATCTTCCAACTCATGAATATCATTCAACTCGCTTAACTTAAATCTTCTCATAACGATTAAATCATTGGGAGCATTTCATTTCGCGCACCTAAACCTAATTTATTTGTATGCCAACTCATTTAAAAATCCTTTTAATGTAATTTAACCCATTGAGGTACAGATAAAGACTTATCAAAAAGCCAATGATACGTCTGTAACATTCTCATTGTAACTAGCTCCCATGAAAAATCTTTTTTCATCCACTCTCGACCCAGGTCGCCTTTTTTAGCAAGCTCGATCGGAGATTTAGACATCGCACTTCTTAAGCAACAAACCAAAGCATCCAAATGGATATCTATCCACCATCCAGCCCCATTCCCATCCAGCCCCTGCCATGGCGCACCCTTTGTAACAACAACAGGAGTGCCTGCAGCTAAACTTTCTGCAACTGTCATTGCAAAATTTTCTGAATAAGAAGGTAATACAAATAATTCTGCATCAGCATACGCTTTAATTTTGTCCTCTCCATAAAGAGAGGAATGAAATTCAATTCGTTCTAATGCAAGTTGTTTTGCCTGCTCTTTACATGCTTGCAAATATCCCGTGGAAGCATAATATATATCATCATTACCGACAATTTTTAAATCCCACTCCGTAAAATCTTTCTGCAACGCTTGCCAAGCAGGCAATAACATGTCCAGCCCTTTAACTGGATGTATACGACCCAAGAATAATAATGTGCGCGAACGCTTAATCGCTCTATGTTTTTTTTCAGGAATCGTTATACCATTGGGAATAATTGCAACCGGCTGCTTAAAACCTAATCGCCGAATATCCTGATATTCGGCTTCAGCTGTCGCATGAAAACAAGCCACCCGTTGCAATGCTGGCAGCTGAAAGCATTTCCAAAAAAATGGTTTCCATTTTGACCCCGAATGCATTGCCCACGCGCTAAAAGCCCCTCGAGGTGATTGAATCAATTTGGCATGCTTGCCTTTCTTTATTGCCCAAGCAGGATAAATCGTGCTCATCATCCACATGCCATGATTATGAATAATATCTACTTTTTTGGTTTTACATTGCCGATATAGCCAATGTTTCATAGGTGGGGAACGGCCTAAACGACGCGGTCCTTTTGCCAATGGAAAAGTTTTTAAATATGGTGGTAACGCTGTTATTGAAGCCCGATCAAGTGCCACAATTGAGGACGAATAACCAGATGAATTTAAATATTTACATAAACTTTTTACAGAATAAGTCGGACCACTGACTTCTTCAGCTATTGAGGGAATAGTATGAATAATATTCACCATCACCTCTCAATTGTATTTTTATAAAAAAACACACAACAATTAGATCGTCCTACTATATCATCCGATAACATATTATATCCCTGCTTTTTTTAGCCATTGTTCCAATGCGACCATTAACCAAATTTGGCTCCAGCCCTTATCATCATCGTTTTTTTGATAGTCCTGCCAAAGTGTATTCACTTGAACAATATCAAATAAATCCCTTTTACCTACTGCCGTCAAGCTATCACTGCAAAAAGCGTTTAACTCATTCTTAATCCAACTCCCCCAAGGAAAAGAAAAACCCATTTTTTTTCTATCAACAATCGTATCAGGAAGTAAACCGCTAAGCGAGTCGACCAGAAGCTGTTTGGGTCTTTTTCCATCTTTAAATTCATCAGGAACCGATAACATATATTCAACTAATTTATGATCAAGGAATGGTACTCTGATTTCTAACGAATTTGCCATAGACATATTATCAGCATCCTTAAGCAAGACGTTTTGCGTATAATTTAAAAACTCCAGCATTGAAAATTGGCTTAAGTGGGGGGACAAAAAAAATGACCCTAGATCAAGTTGATTCAAATTAAATCTAACAGACGTCTGAACATCCAATGCCTCCGCCATCATTTTTCCTGCATCATGTTTTAAAAAATGTCCTCTTGTCAGCTCATAAAAACCAATTGCATCATGTTGCTTTAAAGCCATCAAAATGGGTAGTTTTTCAAGATTAATCGAAGGCTGTAAATGCTTAATTAAAAAGATCAATATTTTTTTGAAAAAAAATGGTAATTTCCAAAAATAACCATGCGTCATAAATCGTTTATACCAATTAAAGGATTGATATCCTGCAAATAATTCATCTCCTCCTACTCCGCTCAAAGCGACCTTTAATCCGGCTTTTTTTGCTGCCTTAGAAATAATAAAAACATTCAAACCATCTCCGCTCGGCGCATCAACACAATTAAAATACTCCTCCAAATTATCCAACAAATCCTGGGGCTTAAGTCCAATTACTGTATGATTTGTTTTAAAACGCTTAGCAACAACTGATGCATAATAACTTTCATCAAATTTTTTTTCATCAAAAGTAATCGATAGTGTATTAATTGTTTCCTCTGACCGCTCAGCCATTAATGCAACAAGTGCTGATGAATCAATCCCTCCCGATAAAAAAACACCCAGCGGGACATCACTAATCAATTGCCCATCGATTGCACTATCAAGTCGTTCTTTAATATCCTTACAGGTTGTCTTATAATCCAATTTCTCTTTCTTAGCGTTTGATGGCAACAGACTCCAATATCGTTTAAATATAACCTCATCACTAGAAACCCAACCAAAATGAGCTGCCGGCAACTGATAAATTCCTTCAATAATTGTCTTGGGCGCTTGTACAGATGCATTCAGTAAGTAATCAAAAACACCTTCTCGTAGCGTTTGCTTAGCCACAAACTCAGAGAGCAATAAGGCTCTCAGTTCAGAAGCAAATATAAAGATTGTATCATTTTGATAATAATAGAATGGCTTTTCCCCAAGTCTATCTCGGGCAATAAACAATTTTTTTTCTTTTTTATCCCATAAGGCAAATGCAAACGGTCCTGTTAAATAATTTACACACTTTTCCCCCCACTCAATAAATGCAGCCAAGATAACCTCTGTATCAGAATTTGTTTGAAAAGCATACTTTTTGAGCTGAGTTCGTAACTGCCTATAGTTATAGATTTCTCCATTAAAAGTAATCACATACCTACTTTTTTGGTCCTTCATAGGCTGGTTAGCATCTTTGCTTAAATCAATAATTGATAAACGCCGATGCCCCAAAGAAATCAACGGCTCATGATAAAAGCCTTCCGCATCTGGTCCTCGATGTTTTTGAGAAAACATCATCTGCTCCAAAATGGATTCTTTATTTTTCTCTATCGCTTTATGATAAAAAATCCCGCCTATCCCACACATATTATTATCCGTTTAAGTTCACTTGCTTAATTAAATTGAGATACATATTCGAAATAATATCGGTATCGAATCGCTTAACATTCTCAAGCCCTTTTCCAATCAACGTGTCACGATAAGTTTTATCTTCTATCACCTGAGTAATTCCTGAGCGAATCGACTTAATACAAAAAGGGTCAACAAGACAGGCGGCGTCACCCGAAACCCATGGCATAGACGTTACATTTGAGGTAACAACAGGCCGCCCGACGGCTTGTGCCTCAATAATAGGCATGCCAAATCCTTCATAAGTAGAAGGAAACACGAGCATATCGCTCTCAATATATTTTTGTACGACCTCTTTTTCTGTGAGATTATATGCATGAGTAAAATTAATTGAGTGATATTTTAAGAGCGCCTCATTTTCTGCTGATATTTTTCCAATAATTGATAATCTCACAGGTATATCTTTAATTGCTTCAATAATACGTGTTAAGTTTTTATTTTTTGCTTGACCGATTTGAAGTAACACTGGGAGGCTTTGATTAAATGCTTTAGGTGTGTAATAAAAAATACTACTAATACCCACAGGAATAACAATTACTTTATCAGGAGCACATTTCACATGCTCTAAAATAACTTGTTTCGCATGCTCTGAAATCGTAGTCACATATGAGACTCGCCTCACAGGCATTGTTAACCAGATAAATTTCACTAATTTTTTTTTTATGCCGTAAATTTCATTCAAAAAACCACAGTCCGCAATCAATAAAATTGTTTTTCTTTTTTTTAAAAAAGCACTAATATAATGCACATCTCCTGCTATAAAATTCACACCCTTTTGCTTAAAAAAGGCCTCAATGGCATTGAAGATTCGTTTAAATATACCATTACTGTAAAATCTGCATTGACTTACATGTGAGTCAACCTCATCCACCAGTTTCTTTCTCAATGCTGAAAAAATAAACTCTAAACTATAATTTCCTGATAAATAAGGTTTCCTATGAAAAAAAGTAACAACGGGTTTTAGCATTAAACTCATCCTTAATTTATTACTTCATTTCCTGGTTAATTAATTTCAGTTCTGATTCAACCATTTCTCGAACCAAGTCTTCAAAAGTTATTTTAGGGGCCCAACCAAGCTGGTTTTTAAGCTTCGTCAGGTTAGCTTGTACCATACGCCCATCAACAGGCCTAAAATATTCGGGTGAAATTGCTATGATTTCTTCTATATTTGAACGTTTTCGAACAGCTATATCAGAAGAGGAAAATGCCTTTTCTTCTATTCCCTGACCTTTCCAGCAAAGAGAGATATCTATTGCCTTGGCCGCTGAGTTGACAAAATCTTTAACGCTGCGCAGAACACCAGAAGCAATCACATAATCCTCAGGCTTATCTTGTTGAAGCATTTGCCATTCAACCTCAACATAATCTGCTGCATGCCCCCAATCACACTGTATATCTACATTACCCAGATAAAGGCATTTTTCTAAACCCAACTTAATTCGCACTAAAGTTTGCGTAATTTTCCGAGTCACAAAGGTAGTCGGTCTTAAAGGCGACTCATGATTAAATAAAATACCTGTACATGCAAATAATCCATATGAATCTCTGTAATTTTTTACTAGCCAGGTGGCCGAAGCTTTAGCTACTGCGTATGGATTAAGAGGTTTAAACGCCGTTTCCTCATCAACTAATATATCTTCACATCCTCCAAAAACGTCACTTGAACCTGCATTAAAAAATCGAATATTAGAATCAATCAAACGAATGGCTTCTAATATATTTAAAGTTCCTATTACAATGCTTTGCGTTGTTTCAACTGGCTCAGTAAAAGAAAGTCCAACCGAAGATTGTCCCATCAAATTATAAATTTCATGAGGCTGAATTTCTTTTATGATGCGCTGAATATTAGACTCATCCGTTGATGAAATGGCTTCTAAATGAATCGCGTCCTCTATACCAAGTACATGTAAATTTGAAAATGACGTTATTTTTAAGTCTCGAGATGTGCCCCAAACCTGATACCCTTTTGAAAGTAAAAATCGAGCAAGATATGATCCACTCTGACCCGAAACACCAAAAATCAATGCCCGCTTTAGTATCACCGGTTTATTCACAATAAGCCTTCGTTATGTGCCCATAAGCCTGTAAAAAACCTTCCCGCTCAGCTAATTTCAAATCTTTTATTGCCATTTCTTCAACAAGCTCAGCAAATGAAATTTTTGGAGCCCAACCAAGCTGTTGTTTCGCTTTACTTGCGTCACCCAGTAAAGTTTCAACTTCCGCCGCACGAAAATAATTAGGATCAACAGCAATAATTGGTTTTTTCCAAGTGGCACTTTTAACACCTCGAACTTGAGATGGGTGATTAACCCAATACCCTTTCGCATCAACACCAGAACCTTCCCATTCTATTTCAATATCTAACGCCTTACCTGCCATATTAACAAAGTCATAAACACTATGTTGCACTCCTGAAGCAATAACATAATCATCCGGCTTGTTTTGCTGTAACATCAACCATTGCATTTCAACATAATCCTTCGCATGACCCCAATCACGCTTAGCGTCTAAATTACCAAGATATAAGCAATCTTGCAGGCCAAGCTTAATTCGCGCCAGAGCTCGAGTAATTTTTCGTGTAACAAACGTTTCTCCCCGAAGATTACTTTCATGGTTAAAAAGAATCCCATTACAAGCATAAATTCCATGCGCTTCTCTGTAATTAACAGTCGTCCAATAAGCATATAATTTGGAAATGGCATAAGGACTTCGAGGATAAAAAGGTGTTGCTTCTTTCTGAGGAATTTCTTTAACTAAGCCATATAACTCGGAGGTGCTTGCCTGATAAAAACGTGTTTTATCTTTTAAGCCCAATTGTCGAATCGCTTCCAGTAAATGCAATACACCAAGCGCATTGGTATTTGTCGTATGTTCAGGCTCTTCAAAACTCACAGCAACATGTGACTGGGCAGCTAAATTATAGACCTCATCAGGCTCAACACGTTGCAATATTCGTCTCAGACTATGACTATCTGTCATATCGCCATAATGCAAAAACAAACGTGATCCGTCCGTATGTGGATCGAGATAGAGATGTTCGATTCGGGCTGTATTAAATATTGAGGAGCGACGTCGAATCCCGTGCACCTCATATCCTTTATTCAGCAATAACTCTGCTAAATAAGCCCCATCTTGCCCTGTAATTCCTGTTATCAATGCTTTTTTCATAAAATCCTTTTAATCCTTCTCAACTTTACAGCAATTCTTGCTTCAATATTGATACAATTTCCGCAGCGCGCGCATGAGTTGAATACGCAGGTACTGCTTTATGATGAGCCAACTCCGTTATTTTTTTTCTTTCATCATCTCGTGTTAAATAATATTTTGTAATATCCGCTAATTCTGCAGCAGAATCAAACAAAGGTAAACCAACCCCTTGATATAATTGCTCTACAAATTCTGTTCTACGATGTATAAAAAAACAATTTGCAGCTGCCAACTCATAAGTACGCGTTGTATCAACATCACCCAATCGTTTTTCCGATTGATGCTCATGTAGTGGTGCAATACATATTTTAGCCGAGCGAAGTAACGACACGTACTCATGGCCTGAAACAGCTCCCGTCAAATGCCAATGCTGAGGAAGCTCTTTCCGAATGGCATCCCATCCATAACCTCCTATTGTCACAGAAATCTCTCTATCATTTATTTTTTTTGCAAACTCTATCATCAAATCTCCGTATTGAACTCGAAAAGTTGCAATTAAAACAATATCAACTTTAAAAAAAGAAGGTATATCATTAAAATAATGCAGCGCTGGATCATAGCCCTGCGGAACAAATACACATCGATTTTTGTAACTATACAAGTTATGCCAAAGCGCTGGATGAAAAATTTTCGTTGAAATCACTAAATCATATTGGCCAACCGCTTTTTGATGAGTCACTCCATGACCGCTCGGAGAGCAGTCTGGGTATATATTAACTGTTTTTACACCTAGTTTTTTAATCTCTTGAATCAAATCAGAAGCTACTGTATATCCCTTGTAAACCATAAAAATATCAGGCTTTGTTGATCGTATTTTATGTAATATGGATCGGTTAAATTCCCTTCTATAAAGTGGCTTAAATAATCTATGAATTAACTTTAAAAACAAATTTTGCGTAAATTTGTAACAACTCTCTTCAGATACTTCATCTATGTAAATTTTATTTTGATCAATAAGCGCCTCTTTTATACTTCTTGCACATGAACCGCGCCATGACTCACCAACAAACAAAATCCTCATTATGGCCATCCTAAATGTAACTTTTTTATAAAGAAGCTTACTGAAAAAATATAATCATATATTTTAAGATCTTGGGCTAAACGCAAACTAGTACTTGCTCTGCAAAATTTTTAGCCCTTTAAATGTAAGCATCGCAATCAAAAAAAACAAAATTACTCCCGCATATGAATATATTATGCTATTTTCATCAAGACGAATTGCCGCGTAACATAACATCAAATTGAATGAGTATTGACCAAAAAACGAGAGGTGTGAAAACGACATAATTTGTAGCCTGGCTACCAAATAGCCATACAGTATAATACCTAAAACTAGGGCTATAAGACCACCGCCCAAATAATATTCAGTAAAAAAGCCAGCCGCTGTTGCTGTCCTAATCTCGCTCAAACTTATATTGCTGTTCAAAATGCGACGCGTATGCTCTGCACCGGGTTGAAAGGCGGGCTTTTCTGGCCATAAAATACGAGGGATAAAAATCAAAGGAATTGAAGCAAAAACTTCGATTGGTTTCACCCCATCCCTCTCTTTAATTGCGACCGTAAAGGCATGTGTGAGTGTTAAATCTATACGAGACAACATACTTTCACTAGAATGCATCAACATAGGTAGCGTTATCCGTTCTCCTGCTCCGGAAAGTAATTCAATTGTAGAATATTCTTTATGACTACCCCAGCTTTCTTCTCGAAGATATTTAACATAAAATTGAGATAAACTCAATATTAAACTTCCACACACAATTAAGAGCAATTTCCATTTGAAGCTATGCCACTTATTCCAAAGAAGATATACCATTGAAATAAGTGGCATTAAAAAAGCCTCTTTCATTCCTGATTTTAATGCCAATATCACCAAAGGAAGCGCTAAAAAAAACGCCTTAATTATTGCTTTAAACTTAACATTGCCAATATTATTATTGATAGAAAAAATATAAATTGAAACTATACCCAAAAAATTTAATGCGCTTACAATTTGAGCCATACCCCCAAAGTCTATGTGTAATATCCGTAATAAAAATTGTGTTATTAATGTTAATATATATAGACTCGATGCTTCATATTTTTTTATCCTAGCCCCCGATTCGATAGATGCTATTTTCCCTATTTTAGATTCCATGGTTATTTTCCATACAGCCACAAGCAATAAAATACCAAAAGTTGTATTAATTTCTCCTGTATAAATAATACGGAGATATGAACCATCTACAGGTATCGTGAGCGGCCATCTTTCAAGCTTAAGGCCATAGATTAATATATTAAGCACTGCTGCCCATCTAAAAAATATTGCAAAACAAAGAACAATCCCTCCAAAGCAGTGATATTTAGCTCCCCCCCAAGGTTCAAGCTTCCCAAATACATATAAAGCAACAATGCTTGCCAGATGGAGCCCCAGTATAGAGAATATTTCTTGAGCCGAATCACTTACCCAAAATTGAATACTTAAGAAAAGTAATATAAAACAATACAAGCCCATTGCAATTGATAAATTTTTGGATACCCTAAAAAAACCCACTCCTAACTTCACCTTATAATCAAGTTTAGAAACGCTTGATAAATTAAGGCTTATCTGCTGCATCGCAATTCCTTTAAAGCAGAAACCATACTTGTAGCCGAGTGCTTTATATCCCATTTTTGAATAATTTCTTTTGCTCGGCTCCCCATTTTTTCTCGCAATATTTTTGAGCTTAACAACGTACCTATCGCTCGACTTAACGCATTCACATCACCACATGGATATACAAAACCACATCCTTTATTCAGAACCAAATCAGGTGCTGCGCCTACTTCATCGCTAACGATAACAGGCAGCCCTGCAGCCATCACTTCATTCAAAATTAAGCCCCATGGCTCCGCTGCTGAAGGAAACACAAAACAATCAGCAGCAGCATAAAGCCTTGCTAATTCAGACTGATTTTGAAAACCCAGGAATAAAACACGACTGAGTTTCATTGACTCGCATGTGCGCCTAAGCAAAGGTTCCTCATAACCAGAACCGGCTATCACGACCCACGCATTAGGATAATTGGAGTATAATTTAAAGAAGGCTTGAATAAGATCTATTGCCCTTTTTTGTTTTATTAATTTGGAAGCAAATAAAATAACAATCGCATCCTTAGGAATACCTATTTTTTTCCGGAAAGATAATCGTTTCTCTGATCGCTCATTAATATTTAATGCAAATGTTGAATTATCTACGCTAAAAGGAGAAAAATAAATACGCTTTTGAGCAACACCAAATGAAAGATAATAGAGTTCATTTAAAGATCCTATAGTTAAAAATCCATCAACAAACTTAAAAATAATGCGCTTAAAGAGTAACTTCCAGAATGCTGATTGCTTATGCCGCTTATCTAATCGAGTGTCACCACGTAATAATACCTGCACTCCCATAAACTTAGCCAAGATAATGGCAAGAACATGTGTTGCACTTGCATAACCATGTACAATCAATGAATCATATTTTTTAAACATTAGTGCTTTGATGATTCTAAAATCCAACTGCAACGCTACAGATTTTTTAGAAAGAAATTGACTGTGATATCCCTCGAGTAAGGAAAGATCCCACTTGATGTTTTTTCCAAAATCAACATCATAGTATGCCTCAACTCCTGCTTTACAATGATAAATTACCCTCAAGTTTATATCATCACGTTGAGAAATCGCTTTATATAAAGGCACAAAGTACTGAATAGGGTGACTCACTAACACGGCAAGCCTAATTTTCTTATTTCCTTCCTTTTGCATTTTTTTCCTTTATAAATCAATTTGTAATAACTATTAGCCAGACATTTTATAATTAACCCAACCTTGTAATCGCTTCATTAAAAGTCCGAACGATGATTTTTTAATTATCCTTATCATCGCTAGATCCATACTTAATTCTTTCCCACAAAATTTCCCCTCTGAAGCGGATGTCGGTGTATAGTATTGATAGGTATTCGTCTCAATTGTACTTGCAAAATAACCATATCGAAAACAAGATTCACGAGGAAGAGCTCCTGGTATTTTTTCTAAAAAATCGGTCAATTCTTGCTTTGAAGCTGGCTCATAAACACAACCCAAACCACTATACAAACTACAAGATAATGAAATTGAGGGAAACCGCCAATAAGTTGCCTCTACTCCCATCGTCGAGCCATAGGTTAAAACTAAATC
>JAAHTH010002686.1_pt1 | contig 13206 bp, 7 predicted proteins | sample 6116091 | NCBI WGS metagenome assembly JAAHTH01 (sample SAMN13939990, study PRJNA603662) | sponge metagenome | isolation source: marine sponge | host: Mycale hentscheli | place: New Zealand | collected 2006
CTGATCTGCCAACGGGAATGATTCGCGGGCGATTTTCACCTACGGACGGTCAGCTCTACCTCGGCGGCATGTTCTCATGGGCCGGTAGCCGACAGGAGGAGGAAGGTGGTCTCTTCCGGGTCAGCTATAAGGGAAATCCGGTTAGCTTGCCAACCGAACTGAAAGCCGCTAAAGCAACGATTGACATCACTTTTAGTGAGGCAATCAGCCCTGAGTCGGTAGGTGATACCAGTCGCTACAAAATCAAAACATGGGATCTGAAAAGAACCCAAAATTACGGCTCGAAGCACTACAACGAACGACCGCTCGAAGTCGTTTCTGCGAAATTGCTGTCAGATATGAAAACAGTTCGGCTCACGATCCCAGAGGTAGCTCCAACGTGGGGCATGGAAATTGCCTGCCGACTACAGGATCAAAACGGAAAGGAATTCCGGCGAGTGATTCACAACACCATTCATCAACTTGGTGAAAAGTAGCGGTCGAGTAGAAATATTAGCCCAAAAGTCATTGCTGCTGAGAAGAGCAGAGGAGGGCAGGGCAGTAACGACTGATTGTAAGCAGGGACCTGATATCAGGTCCTTGCGATCGTGGTCTGCATCTTATGGCAAAGCATACCGAGTGCGTCTTACTTGACTTTGATGCAAATCACATGCGAGTCGTCACGAACCAATGCGAACCCATCAGCAATTGAGACGTTTTGCCGGGTCTTAGAGAAAAGTTTTTGGCGTCCAAGCTCCGAATAGCCCTTCGGAGTTCCAGCAACTAACACCAGCTCGCCTTTCATGGTCGTGATCCAAATTTTTCCATCTGCTGCAATCAGGTTTCCTTTCCCAAATCGATTCTTTGTCCAAGCGACTTTTCCTGTTGCTGCTTCAACGCACGTCAGGTGAGTGACCGGGCCCGCGCTTCCAACATTGTCAAATCCATAGAGGTGGCCATCCAACAAAACGGATGTCTGCCACTCATTACGCATCACACTTTTTATGTCGACGGATGCCCACACCTCGTCCACGGCGTAACCTGCAGCATGCTTCGTCACTTCTAGCATCACACAACCATGATTTTCGCCCGCCGAAATAAATACATTCCCCCCCACTTCGATGGGTGTGGCAGTGTTGCAGTCATAGGGCGTTGGAAAAGGATAACTCCATAGTTCCTTGCCATCAGACGGACGGAGTCCCGTGACTCCCATGGCCGTGAAAGCCACCACGTGTGAGTCTCCGCAGATTTGCAGCAAAGCTGGCGAAGAATAGCCCGGCAAACCATCTACTGCCGTCCAGCGGATATCGCCGCTCTTCGTATCCAGGGCAACCACAGCCTTTCCTTGCCCACCTGCCGTCACAATGACGATGTCGTCAACCGCCAGTTGTGAACAAGCCATACCGTATTCGGCAGGGCGACCTGACATTTCTCGCACGACTGATTTGCTCCACTGCTGTTTGCCGGTAGCGGCATCGAGGCAAGCCAGAATGCCTTCCCCCGTGTAGACGAAAACATGTTGCCCTGCGATCGTTGGTGTTGCTCGAGGCCCGTCACCCATCGAGTTTTCGTAATTAGCGGCAACGGAAGCAGTCCAAAGCAGTTCTCCATCCTTCATACTGAGAGCAGCTACCAACTGCCCACGATCTGAGTTCCACATGGTGATGGCCCGCCCGTCGGCGATAGCCACAGCTGACATGCCTACCCCACCATCAACACGCCAGGCAATCTCGAGTCCCTGAGTTGGAAAGTTTGCCAGCAAACCAGTCTCTTGACTAATTCCGTTCCGGCCATGTCCTAGAAACTGATTCCACCCGGTTGATTGCGCAAGGACCACACTTTTGCAAGCAAGCGATAAAACTAGCAAACATAAAAAACGCATCTTTTTCTCACGGTAGTACATCAAAGTCCTCAATCTGTCGTTTTCAGGCGGACGCAACTTTTGTTGACTAATACTGTAACGGCCCAAGAATTAATGCGTGACGGTGGAAGGACGACAAAATCTTGTTAATAATGGTTGAGAGTTCCTGTGACATTGGAAAAGAGAAGTGCCCCGTGTCACCCCCATTTTCTGGTCACTCATGACTAGAAACTCGGATCATCCTTGACTTTCAGACGCTCCTCCCCTGAAGCCTGGTGGCAGGTCTTACGGTCGGATACTCCAAAACCTCACCTTCCTACCCTCGAATTTCGGATACGAATTAAGCATGCCTACTGCATCAGCAATGAATCGTCGACAGGCATTGGTGTCCGGTGCCGCTGGCATTTCTTTGGCCACCACCACGAGCCAGCAACTCCTTGCCGAAGATACGAAATCAGAAGACGGCGAACCGTTTGAGCTTAAATACCTGCTGCCCTCTTGCATGTATGGCTATAGCACTCTGACTGAGATTCTCCCTGAGGTCTCGAAGATTGGTGCGATTGGAATCGACTTGTGGCCCAAGGTTCATGGGAATCAGCGTGAACAGGCGAGTGAGATGGGAGAAGCTGCTTTTTCTGCCCTTCTTAGAAAGAATAAAACCTCAGTTGAGTGCATCACTCAGTACAAACTTGGGCCCTTCGGCCTCAAGGAAGAGTTTCGCTATGCAAAGCTTCTAGGCTGCAAAACCATTGTGACCGGCGCAGTAGGCCCCAGAGGGCTGAGAGGAAAAGCGTTGAAAACAGCAGTTGGGCAATTCATCGAAACGCTAAAGCCACACCTGGCCGCCGCAGAGGAGTCAGGCGTCACCATCGCGATCGAGAATCATGGTAACAACCTGATCGAATCTCCCGATTCTCTGAAGTGGCTGATGGAACTACGTCCATCGGACAATCTCAAAATTGCACTTGCGCCGTACCACCTACCGCAGGACTCGGTCATTCTGAGCGATTTGATTCGCTCTCTGGGCAATTCAATGGCGATTTTCTACGCATGGCAATACGGCATGGGCTGCATGGAAAAGCTTCCAAAGTCACGCGAGTTACTGCAGATGCCAGGTCGAGGTCGCCTCAACTTCGTGCCGCTGCTAGCCGCACTCAAGGATGTCAAGTTCCGCGGCTGGACCGAAATCTTCATGCATCCCGTTCCACGGGGCTTGCCAATTCTCGATAGCACTGCCTCAGTAACGGCTGAAATCAATCGATCACGCTCTTACCTTTCCACTTGCCTAGAAAGTATTGAAAACCAATCCAATTCTCGCGATAACGCGACCGCAGGAACCCCCGGGGGCAAACCTAAGATGACAGATGACAAGAAACAGACGCAAAAAGTCGTTTTTGACGACTATAACAAACTGAATCAGCGTGAAGCCTATGTGATTCTGAACCAAGGAACGGAGCCAGCTGGCCCCGGTGGCTACACAATGACCAAAGATCCCGGCACCTACATTTGCCGCCAGTGCAATGCACAGCTGTACAAAGCCGAGGACAAATTCGAAAGCCATTGCGGATGGCCAAGCTTTGATGATGAGATTGAGGGTGCTGTGACCCGTCGGGTCGATACTGATGGCTATCGCGTAGAAATTGTCTGCAGCAACTGCAATGGACATCTTGGGCACGTCTTCGAGGGTGAACGAATGACCGCCAAGAATACTCGCCACTGTGTCAACTCGATCTCGATGAAATTCATCAAGAAGGGGCAAGAACTGCCCGCCAAAATCGTCAAGAAAAAAGACTGATCGGTTTGCCGAATCAGGAAATCGAACGCCTCAAGCGTTAATTCTCGAACTATGATTAGACATCTGTCGTCTATTTTGAGCAATTTCGGACCTGAATGAGCCCTCGTGACCCGCATCCTGATCACCGCCTTTGAGCCCTACGACCGCTGGCCAGCCAATTCGAGTTGGCTGGCGTTGATGGATCTGACGCGTTGGTACGATGGCGATGCAGAGATCACGACACGACGATACCCGGTCGACCTCAGCCGAATGAGCGAAAACCTCCGGAACGATCTTCAGTCGAACTTCGACTTCGCGATCCACCTCGGTCAATCACCCGGTTCAACGCTCATCAAGCTTGAGTCAGTGGGTTTGAACGTGCGCGGCAATGGGTCACCACTGATCTCGAATGCCCCGGAAGCCTACCGTTCAGGCCTGCCGCTTGAGAATTGCCACCGCGGATTGATTACTGCAGGCATCCCAAGTGAGATATCGCACCATGCGGGAACCTATCTGTGCAATGCCGCGCTCTATCTGAGTCAGCATTATTCAAAGTCCTATGGATTAAGGACCAAGAGTCTTTTTCTGCACATACCACTTGCGCCTGCACAAGCGGCCGCAGACAAAGGTAGCCCGCCAAGCATGAGCACCCCGATGGCAAGCGCGGCTGTGGCCATGGTGATCCAACATCTTCAAGCTGATGCCGCCTGAGTGAATCAGGAATGCATAAAAAAAACGCCAGCGAATCAGTCGCTGGCGTTTTCTCGTCTGTAAAGAACTTCGAAAGCTTACTGCCGATCAGGATTAAATCCTGTCTGCCGCTCCTCTTCCTCTTCCTGAATGATGATTCTTGGTGTGACCATAAGCATCAGGCTTTGAGCCTCACGACCAGTGGAAACATTGCGGAACAAACGACTCAGGTAGGGGATCTTACCGAGCACAGGAATACCACGCTCAGAGCGACCCTCACGAAGACGCTTGATACCACCAAGAAGGATGGTCCCTCCGTCAGGAACACTAACTGTAGTGCTCACCGTAGTGAAGGCAAACTGAGGTAGCTGAACGGTTGATCCTTCGATCACGTCTGCTGTCTCCTGTTCATCACTTTCGTTGATCGTACCATCGTTGTTCGTATCAGCTTCTTGTCGGCTGTTGGTTTGCGTCGTACGACGACCTTCATAAGTGAAGGTGTCCACTTTACCGATCTGGCTGAAGAATGGCACCAAAGTCAGGCGTACAAATCGCTTGTCGTTACTGACAATGCCTTGCACGTTGAGCTGGGTTCCTTCATTCAGGACCACGATGACAGGTTGCTGTGCAACAGCGAAGTCACCGACAACAGGCGTGATACTGGTCACAAAAGGTACCTGCGTCTGGTCACTGATTGTTGCCAGTTGACCATCAAACAGAGTAACTTTTGGAGCCTGCATCACGTTATTACGGTTATCCGCCTGAGCAGCTTGCAAGAAGAAGAACGCTTCAATGTCGCTCAAAATCGCAAAGCCAATGGTTGAGGCGTTAGTCACGGTTTCCGCACCAAAGGGTGGTGCCAAACCGAAACTCTGATTGTTAAGGGTGATGTCCAGGTCTGGCGTAGCGACACCATTAACCCCGTCCCAACCAATCACAACACTTGGTCCACCGCTGTCGGTAGGCAAGGTCTTAGCCCGATCATCGAACTGAACCTGAAAGTCGACACCTATCTGTTCAGCAAAGGTATCCGACAGAGTAATGAAGCGAACTTCAATTGTAATTTGCAAGTTCTGCAGTCGTCGCAATGACTCAAGCAGATCGGCAATCTGATCGTGAACATCACTAGTCGTGCTGATCACAAGACTCAAATTCTGAGGATATGGCGACATCGAACTGGGACCACCCAAGGCCTCCCAAGTATCAGGAACGATCGTCGTTTGGATCAGATCCATCAAACTTTGGAAGTCAGCGAACGAACCACCACCGGCAGCACCGCCACCCATGGGAGGATTGTTCATTCCGAATCCACCTTGAGAACCCAATGGGTTGTATTGCCCAAGAACATTCGAGTTCATTCCCCCAGCACCGCCGGCCATGCCGTTTCCAAGGTCAGTCATGGAAACGGGCATCACCTGAACATTGGCCTGAGGATTCGTCATCTGGTAAGCCGCTCGCAGAGCACCCGCCAAACCGTCTTCGTAACTGGTACTGAAGTTCGGAATCGGTGTCACCAGATCAGTCACGCGGTAAGTTCGAGGATAAACCTTCGAGCGTTTTGCCTCGAGACTGGTGATTGACAACACGTCATTCTCGATGACGTACGTCAATTCAAGACTATTGAGAATCAAGTTGAGCGCACTCTTGAGTTTGATGCTGCCCGGAAGCTGCAACGTGACAGGAGTGTCAGTGGTCACGCGAACCGCATTAAGGGCTCGCATGTCCAGCACCATTGGTACACCGGTCACCGCTGACAACTCATCTATGACTTCACCGAGGGGGCGATTTGCATATTTGATGCTGACAGAGGTGATTAGTTTCTGCTGGATCTCCTGCTCTGCTTGACTCAGACGGCTCTCGCCGTTGTTTGCATCCTGCAAGCGTAGTCTTGAGAGAGCCTCCCAATCGCGAGCATCAGGCATGGTCAATGGCAGTTGCGGATCAATGGCAACCGCGGATCGGTCTACATCAATCATTGTGTCAAGGAATGCGAGTTCCTTTCTGTCACGAACCTCCTGATCAATCATCAGGCGTGTTCCCATTCGACTGGTATGGAACATGCTGACAGCAATCGGGTCATCAGGTTTCAATTCCTGAACCTGCTTGGCAATGATTTCTGCTTCCTGGTAGCGTCGATCTTTGATCAGATCATTAAACGAACGCACCAGAGATGACACTTCCTCATCAATGACAAGATTCTTGGCTTGCTCAGTGGCCATCTCAGCTCGAACCGCATCATTCTGCAGCTCGAGATCAATTTTGGCCCGATTTGCCTGAATGAACTGTTTCTGATCACCGATCGCGCGATCAACCATCATGGCCATCGAACGCTTACCTTGATCGCTGAGCTCAGAACCATCGACCCGTCTTCGCAGTCTCTCCAACTCATCAAGAGCATCCAGTGGTGCTGTTTCCTTGATCTGCTCAGCTTTGGCCAACTCAGCCGTCACTTCGCGAAAAAGGCGTCGAGTGCGATCCTGCTCAGCTAACTCGGCACGCTGAATCGCCGTCATGTCCTCCGGAGGCGTACTCGTCTGCGGAGTAAGCCGCTTGGGCTGCAACAGAGTCAGTTTGTCTTTCAACTGGTTCCGTTCGGCCAAGGTCAGGTCTGACTCATGTTTCCAGGCTTCGCGGAACTTAGCTCGAGCCACAGCGGTATCACCACGTCCGAGAGCATCAAGCCCTTCAGCAAGATTCGTCTGAGCATGATTTGGCTGTTGTGCCTGCTGTCCCGCGATGGGCGCAATGGCTTGAACAGGCTTGACATTGGAGCTCGCCGGCGGCGTTCCTTTGCTCTGAGCCTGCACGTTGAAAGGTGTTTGAGCGACACTGCTACTCTCATCAGCTTCCGTCATCGCAAGTGCTGCTTGAACCGGATTGACGGCTGGCCCCGATGTGGCTGCCTGCTTCGCCAATGGCTCCGCTCCTGATGTCAAGCGAACACCACTCCGTCGAGCTGCTGACTCTGCGTCGAGCAATAGCTGCCAGACGCGAGGTTCACCCGGAGCGAAGTCCTTCTCAGGAACGTTGAGTGCTTCCGCTTGCCTTGCGACCGCTACCGCTGTCGGTATGTCACCACGATCCAAAGATGCCCTGCCGATGGCAACCAATCGCAGTGCTTCCTGCTTGCGATTGGTGATATTGGCACCCGCGAGAACAGGTCCCCCCAACGGCTGTGCGCTGGCCACACCTTCAAGCGGTTTTGCTGGCGGTTTCGGCGGTAACGAAAGCAATGCTCCGTCAATTCCGATCGCAAGCAGTTGGTCCCGCAGCTTGCCAACTTCATCTGCTATCTGAGGTAGATTGCCCGACATCGCCGTGACACGACGGTAAGACTGGACTGCCGTATGGTAGTCCTTTTTAATGAGTGCCGTTCGCACACCTGCTAGTAATTGCTGAGCCGACGCTAGCGTCGGTTGCGGCATCACCTGAGGTGTGGCAGTAGGCGTAACAGATGGAGGCCCGCCATCGGACGGCATCTGGATCTGAGCTGACACGTCTGCTGTTAGCATTAGCCAAGTCGCGGCTAAGCATGCAAGACGGGGACCGTGTGCGAGTACGAGACGGTTCAACGCGACTCTCCTTCTTCGCGGTGAGACTTTCAATTAGTCAATTCAGGATCGCAATCAGTCCGCCATCCAAACGCGAGTATCCAACACGGAAACTCACGTTCAAACAACTTCCTTCGATGCAGTCCATCATTTAGCTGATCGGTTCAGCCGGTAATTCCTTTTCACACTTCCCAACCGATTTGCACCAGTCCGTGGTGCAATCCACAATGTCATCGTGGAATTCGGGTGAGAAGGATCTTGGTTTGAAGCGGGAATAATCCTTTTCAAGCATGCCTGTCAACAGAGATTGTGATTTCTTTTGAAATTATTCTTGCAAAGGCATTCGCTTGATAGCAAAAAAAAATCGGTCGCCTTGCGGCGACCGATTAGCTAGTCGATTCTTTTCCCCTACGATACCTGCAGATTCACAGCCTACGTTGCAGTGGCCTGCTCGCGTTCTTTCTTTTCAGCAGCCGTTCGGTAGTCGACGACATCCCACATCAACCCTGTCGCACGCATCAGACGAATCGCCTGCCAGGTGATATCAAACTCCCACCACTTATGTCCATGTTTGGCCATACGTGGGTAGGCGTGGTGGTTATTGTGCCAGCCCTCACCGTACGCAACGACAGCAACCAAAGGATTATTACGGCTGTCATCGGTTGTTTCGTAATTCCGGTAACCAAACATGTGCGATGCGCTGTTGACCAACCATGTCGCGTGCAACACCAAAACCAATCGTACAAACATGCCCCAAACCAGCAGAGAACATCCCATCGCAAAGTCATCCATCCAGTATCCCACTGCGAATAAGATCGCACCAACCGCAATGTGGGCGGGCAGAAACAGGATATCCATCAAACGCATCCCTCGTTCCTTGTACAAGTCTGGTGCCCAACGCTGCAAATAGCCTTTTCGGTCACCATTGTGCGTGTGGAAAGCCAACCAACTCATGTGGCTCCAAAAACCACCGTCGTTGGGCGTATGCGGATCCCCTTCCTGATCACTACACGCGTGGTGCTTACGGTGATCGGCAACCCAATCCAATGGAGAACCTTCACCTGCCAGCATCCCAATCGTTGCAAACGTGTACCGAACCCAACCATAAGTCTTCATGCCGGTGTGCGTCAGCAAGCGATGATAGCCAAGGCAAATTCCCAAACTGCCTGTGACCCAATGCAGCACCAACATGACAGCCAGACCGGTCCAAGAAAAAGTGGCGTAGGCAAACCCGAATACAACGAGATGTGCAAAGCTGAGCCAGCCAATCGCCCAAAAGCTCAGATTGCTCGATCTCTTTCGATCTTCTGTGGTCGGCCCCACATCTTTTTTCTTCTTCGGTTCGCCGGCAGACTCGGATGGTCGAGGTGCGCGGGTATTGTCTTGGGTGGGTGCAACGACGGTTGACATACGGTACTCCTGGAAAAAAACGACCGTGCAACGTTCCTGAGCCGCACGGCGTGGGTGGCAGTGTATCGGAACCGAGCGGATTCTCTGTCACCGATACCGCAACCCTGTGTAACAGAGCTGTAAAATTCAGCCTGCTGGGGTTAACCCGAAGCGAATCGGATGGATAACTGCGACGTTTTGAAGCAGCAATTCCCCTCCTGGGACCCCGTGGTCACAAAAAGCGGTATTTTGCTAGCTAATACGAATAATTTTCACGTCCAGCTCCTCCCCAAAGCTCATCCCATGGCATGAGCTTTGGCCATCGCTTCCTCAGCCTTCGCAATGTACTGCTGATCTTCAGTTCCGGCCCAGGCACGCTGGTAAGTCACGCTGAGGGCAGTGAAATTGAAGGAGTCAGTGGGCTCCAGTTCACAAACTTTCTCAGCATGCTGAATCGCAAGATCGTGTTGTCCGGTTTTCGTGTAGACGCGCGCCAATGCCAAGTGCGCGAGGACGAAGCCAGCATCCTCTTCAACGATCGCCGTCAAACCAGTAATCGCTTCCTCAAAATTCTCGGCATCGATTTCTTTTTCGACATCGTTGTATCGGGCGTGCAAGTCGCTCATTGATAGATCTCATTCAGGATTTGAAAAGCCCCATCCAAACTGGCTGGGGCTTTGATATTCCAAGACATTCTCGTACTCATGTACGGCAACCGATCAAATTCGCACCGCACAAACCAGTCGTTCACCGGACGTATCCGATGAACGATACACACGGATCAAGTTCAGCCATTCCGCAACGCAGCCTGAGCAGCAGCCAAGCGAGCGATCGGAACGCGGAACGGGCTGCAACTTACGTAATTCAACCCGACACGATGACAGAAATCAATGGAATCTGGATCACCACCATGTTCGCCACAAATGCCGACCTTGAGGTCTTTCTTCGAGCTCCGACCTTTCTTGACTCCCATGTCAACCAACTGCCCAACACCCGTTTGATCAAGCGATTGGAAAGGGTCAACTGGCAGGATGTCTTGTGACAGATAATCCGGCAAGAAAGTATTGATATCGTCACGGCTGTAACCAAACGTCATCTGCGTCAGGTCGTTGGTACCAAAACTGAAGAAGTCAGCCGATTCGGCTACTTCATCAGCAGTCAAGGCAGCGCGAGGAATCTCTATCATGGTTCCGATCGTGATATCAAGCTTGCCGGTATACTTTTTGGAAGTCTTGGTAGCAGCGATTGTTTCTTCCACTTTCGTTCGCAACAGTTTCAGCTCTGCCGCGGTACCGACCAATGGGATCATGATTTCAGGATGTGCCTTGATACTTTTCTTGGCACAATTGATGGCGGCTTCAACAATCGCCCGCACCTGCATTTCCAAAATTTCCGGATAGGTAACGCTCAAGCGACAACCACGATGACCGAGCATGGGATTGGCTTCGTGCAACGCTTCGGCTCGCTTGACGATTTCTGCAGGCTTCACTCCCAACTCTTTCGCCATTGCCTTCTGTGCGGCCGGTTCGTGCGGCAGGAACTCATGAAGGGGTGGATCAAGCAAACGAACAGTCACGGGCAGACCATTCATTGCTTTGAAGATGCCTTCGAAGTCTTTCCGTTGGAAAGGCAGAAGCTTCTTCAACGCGGCACGCCGATCCTTTTCGGTTTCTGCAAGAATCATGGATCGCATGTGAATGATTCGATCTGACTCAAAGAACATATGCTCGGTTCGGCAAAGGCCAATCCCTTTGGCACCAAACTCACGAGCTCGCTTGCTGTCGGCAGGCGAATCCGCATTGGTACGTACATCGAGTGTCCGGTACTCGTCAGCCCACTTCATCAATTTGGCAAAGTCTCCAGACAGTTTAGGCTCTTGTGTTTCCACTTCACCCGCCATCACCTCACCAGTTGTGCCATCAAGGCTGACCAAGTCTTTGATGCCAAAGGTTCGGCCATCAACCTTGATTTTCCTTGCTTTTTCATTGATTTCAACGTCACCGGCACCTGCGACACAGCACTTGCCCCAACCACGTGCCACAACAGCGGCGTGGCTAGTCATGCCACCTGTGCTAGTCAGAATTCCGGAGGCGGCATTCATTCCATCGACGTCTTCTGGACTGGTTTCTTTTCTAACAAGAATCACAGATTCACCAGCCTCGGCACGCTCGCGTGCTTCTTCAGCGCTGAAGGCAAGCCGCCCCACGGAAGCTCCAGGGGAAGCAGGCAGACCGCGTGTTAAAACGTCCGCAGCGTTGCGAGCTGTCGGCTTGAAACTTGGCAGCAGCAGTTGAGTGAGGTCATTGGGAGGGACGCGAAGAACGGCTTCTTTTTGGTCGATCAATTTTTCTTTGACCATGTCGCAGGCGATTTTGACGGCAGCAACACCAGTTCGTTTTCCAGTTCGTGTCTGCAGCATAAACAACGTGCCACGCTCAATCGTGAACTCGATGTCCTGCATTTCACAGTAGTGATCTTCCAGAACTTTCTTGATCGCAAGCAGCTCTTTGTAGACTTTACGATTCCACTTGGTCATCTCAGCTACGGGCTGTGGAGTACGGATACCGGCCACCACATCTTCGCCCTGAGCATTGATCAGGAACTCACCAAAAAACTTGTTCTCGCCTGTATTTGGATTTCGAGTGAAGGCAACTCCCGTTCCCGAGTCGTCTCCCATGTTTCCGTAAACCATTGACTGCACGTTAACAGCGGTTCCGAGCAATCCTCGAATACCTTCGATTTCGCGATACCTCACAGCACGCGATGTGTTCCATGACCCGAAAACGGCCATGATCGACAATTCCAATTGTTTCAACGGGCTTTGCGGGAAAGCCTGTCCCGTATGCTTTTTGTAAACAGCTTTATAGTCTTCGCAGAGCTGCTTAAGACCCTCGGCTGGCACCTCCGTGTCGTCTGTTACTTTGTACTTCTTCTTGACTTTGTTGAAAGCACTCTCGAAAACATGATGGTCCATTCCCATCACAACATCGCCAAACATGTTGATCAAACGACGGTAAGCGTCGTAAGCAAAACGCTCATTCTTGGTCGCCTTGGCCAGACCTTGCGTTGCCTTGTCGTTCAAGCCCAAGTTCAGAATCGTATTCATCATGCCGGGCATACTGACAGCAGCACCGCTGCGGACACTTACCAACAACGGGTTAGCGTCATCACCAAACTTTTTCCCTAACTCCTTCTCGAGCAAACTCACCGCTTTGTTGACCTGATCCATCAAACCAGCTGGCAATTTCTCGCCCGCTTTGTAGAAGGAATCACAGACCTCTGTAGTGATGGTGAAACCTGGAGGAACAGGCAACCCGATAGAAGTCATTTCCGCCAGATTGGTGCCTTTACCACCAAGGAGAATTTTGCTTTTGCCTTTACCTTCGGTTTTTTTCTTTCCGAAGTAATAAACCATCTTTTGTGTGGCCATGGTTGCTCTCTGAAGAAGCCTTGAACAGTGTGTTACGTTTCGTGTTGGACCAGTCATGTGCGTTGGGCTTCCAATCTCCGAGAAGTGAGCGAACTCTGAGCGGGGGATCTTTCGATCTTCGCGTCAAAGGTATTCACCAAGCGGGGATCAGGGCTGAGCGTCGCGATCACACTGAAACTAGGAGAGAGTGTGATGTTATCTGCACAACGAAAAGCTAAGGATGTGACCGAAATGTCACGTCAACGGCCCAAAAACACGTCAATTAGGGACTGAATGTATTTGCAGACCCGCGTTTGGTCAATGACTTGGTGCCACGACTTTACGTCTCAGCCCCTCTCGGACCGCCCAAATGCATTTTGATGGGGGCGATACCACCACTAAACGGCATTTTTGGCCGCAACGTTTCACATTGCTCACCAATGTCATGCCTTGAGAAAGTTCGGAATCGAGTGGGGCTGACAGGAATTGAACCTGCACTCCCGAAGGAACTGGATCCTAAATCCAGCGCGTCTGCCAGTTCCGCCACAGCCCC
>JAAHTH010002041.1_pt1 | contig 13204 bp, 16 predicted proteins | sample 6116091 | NCBI WGS metagenome assembly JAAHTH01 (sample SAMN13939990, study PRJNA603662) | sponge metagenome | isolation source: marine sponge | host: Mycale hentscheli | place: New Zealand | collected 2006
ACACTGACCGAAAAACAGAAGGCAAACCGCGCATACTATGCCGCCAACGCGGAAAAAGTAAGAGAACAGAAGAGACAGTATTACCAGGAAACACGTAAACCAAAAAAAAAGCCATCGACTTATAAACCGAAGCTGAAGAAGAGCGTTATAAAGAAGCCGTTACCCAAACCGATGTCACCCGAGGCCATTACCAGAAGAAAAATTGAAGACTGGCAGATGGATAGGGATATCAGGGATATCGAAAGCTACAATAGTTATCTATAGAAAAATCCGTTTTCCTATACGCGTCAGAATGATATGTATAGGGAATCGGTTTTTTTATGCATATACTGTGATCATGAAAAAAACGCAATTCAAAATAATAATTCTGTTTTTGTTATTCGTTATCAATCCACTCTCTGCTATTGAAAAAAAATATCAACTTAATATTCACATAATAAGCCGGTCAGAGGTGGAAGGAATTATCTACCAGGCGACGACACATCAACCTTTAAACACAATAATAAGCCGGATCGGTGTAAGTTTTCATTCCATAGTCAATCCTGAAAAACAAACAGAAACGTTTGCTATTGATCATTGCCTGAATCCGGGTGAACATTCCGCACGACATCGGATGGCTATCGTGTATCGATCAACAATAAAAGAGCCAGTCATACAATGTGAAGAATCTGATTTTTTTAGTCTGACCTCTTTTTCCAGAATGATTAGAAAGGATCATCCCTATATTCGATTATCCCAGCATTCCGACCGGTTAAAAATGTTCAGCGAGAAAGGCTTTGGTTTTCATTGGGATTACAAATACGGGCCGCCCACGCAGCCAAAAAAATTAACAACGAATATAAAAGTGTTTTATAGCCGATCCTGTAAAAGCCTGGCCTCGAGAATGAATCGATGGTTTGCCCATGCATCAAAGCCAGGTTACACGGCGGGTAAAAAAACCATGAAACCTATTGATAACGAAGGTTATCAGGATTTCCTGACCGGGTCGGGCTGTCGTTACGGGATTATGGAATTAACGGTGGTGAACAAAGACTCTGGAGCGCATCAGGCCGGGCTGATGTTTTACAATCTACAGGATGACACCGTCATTATTATCGAGGTTCAAACGTTAGAAGAACAGCCTGTAATTTATACTCAGGTGAATACAGGCGCATGGGGAAATGATGTGGTTCCCGATGTAGAGCCCAGTTTGATTAATTATTTTAACCCGTATTCGCCCTGAATAAATTATGGACAGCAGGCTTTGTATGGTATGGTAATGTCAATGGTCAGCTTAGCGGCTGGCTGGAGTGGCTAGATGATGGCTTAGCGGCTTGATTTGAAAGGACGGAAATGTACGCCGTCTTGCCACTCTCATTTCTTCAAGTACATACAACTTCAAGTACAAGAGGTTAATCAGTGGCTATCTATAAAGCGCCTGTCCGTGAAAACTTCACCATCATCCCTAACGAAACTCATCGAGACACCTCATTATCTTTACAAGCCCGGGGCTTATTAGGCTACTTTCTATCCCTCCCTGACGACTGGGTTATTCGTCCAGAACATGCCGCCAAAGAAAACGGTATTGGCAGAAATACCGCCTACAAAATCATTAAAGAACTACGCGAAGCCGGGTACATTCTCAAGGTCGAAAACAGGTCGTCTGAGGGTAAATTCAGCTCCGGCGATTACCTTGTATTCAGAAGCCAAAAAGACGCTACCGAATGGCTTGAAGCCCCCGAAAATAAAGGGCTTGAACCGTGTGTTAAAAAACGGTATGCGGTGGAACGGCATACCGTAGAAAGGCAGCTATCAAAGAAAGAGTTAAAAAAAGAAAAAACAACAACAACAGGTGCAGAGTCAAAAATCTCAATTTCTGATTTTTCCGGACTGGTCAAAGACCAGATGAAAGGATCGGGCGTTCCTGAGTGGTTTGTCTTGAATTACTGCCATGACCTGCATGAGCAATACAAAATTCCTAGAGTGGCTATGGCCGTCAAAATCATATGGAGTGACTGGAGCCGTTCCGATATTAAAGTCATGTCGTGACTTTAATGTCTCTGATGATTTTTCATCAGAAAACAGTAAAATTCTGTTTGTCAGCAGAACCTAAGTAAATATATATATAGTGTAAGCATTTTGTATTGAGTCTGTATTACTACCGGTAACTGAACTTACCGGTAATAACTGAAAATCAAATAATATTCTGTTTTTCTTGACATTATCTTATTTGTATGATCACTGGATCAGTGTATTTTTGTACGTTTCCAACGAGCTTTAATGATGACCGAAGAAGAAATCGAAAGCGCTCTCAAAGAAAAGGGATTAACTGCCCCAAGGCTCACTCCCGATATTATTGATAAACAGATCGTCAAGGAACAATTTCACCGGTTCACGGATTCGACAGTGATCATCTGTTGTCTAACACTGAGAAACGGATACAAGGCGGTCGGTCACAGTGCCTGCGTCAGTCCGGCCAATTTTGATCCTGAGATCGGCAGGAATATTGCCAGGGATAGGGCAAGAGATCAGGTATGGCAGCTGGAGGGCTACCGGTTGAAAGACAGGATACATAAGGCAGCCTCTGCCGGTATTCCATAGCGCGCTCCTGCTCGCACAGACTGACCCCTAACCCTGATCAATCCGTCAGATTACACACAGCGAACGATATACCCGTACAAAAAACAGTCTGTTCTATACTCCAGACAGTTTTCCACGGGTATATCGTTATGAATATCCAGCAGGCAGAGCTAACAGATGCCAGAAGAGGCACCTTGTATTTTCTCGGTAAACTCGATGTCGTTAATAACCCCTCGTTTGATCTGGGCCTTATGGGCAACTTTATATCAGGCACTTTGATTGTTTCCGATCTCACCAACGCATCAAAACAAGTACTGTCCAGCTGTGCTGTGGGACAGTCGTTGATCGATGGCGTAAACCAGTTTATTAAACCGATTAAGGATTTGATGGCCTCATTCTTCGAGGCCATTGTTCAGCGCGTTAATACGCTGTATGGCCATACGCTTGGCGTTGCTGAATGGGTCGGAGAGTTTATCGGCTGGGCTATATCCAGTTTTGTTGGCTCACTGGCGGATCTGATCCCCGGCTGGGGATATGTCCAGTCAGCGGCTGATCTGTACGACGGCGTTAAACAATCGGTCATGTCCGCCATAAAGTGGCTGACTCAGGTGCATTCTGGCTGGGGCGTGAAACTGCTGGAAGGCGGCCCGTCGATCATGGCTCAGGCCATCGCCCGGCATCATGCCACCCAGCTGGCGGGCGGTCTGAAAGACATTGCGATTGAGTCAACGAAAGTGGGTCTACAGGCGGCGGGTGATGCAGCGGCAGGCGCAGGCACTATTGTTGGTGCTGTCACGGGCGTATTAAAGCGAATCGCTAACATGCTGGAATACTGCATCCAGCGTTACCTGCTCAATAAGGCGACCCGAGAGGCGGCGTATCACTATAAAAACAAAGGACTGCTGGTGGACAATCATGCCTATTTTACTGAGTGGTTCAAGAAAACCTGCGTTATGTCCCCTGTCATTGCCGCACTGGTCATCAACAGCGGATACACGGCCCATCCATACCGATTCCTGTCCATGATCAGCACGGACGATGAAATCATTAATCAGGAGAAATTCGACAAGGGAATCGTTCATATCGAAAAATTAAAATCATTGTCGATTGATTACATTAAAGAGTACCAGGGCAGCTATAAGCTATTGTTTCGTTCGGATAATCCCGTCGTTCAATCCAGAATTGAATACATGACAAAGTGAGGTGATTTATGAAGATGAAGGGAAAGAAGATGGGAGGCCGAAAGGCTACCAAGATGCCCGCCATGAAAACCAAACGTAAGAAAGCGTCTGGCGGCAAAAAGAAAATGATGAATGGCTATAAATAACCTGTTAACAGGGATGTTCAAATCCTATGATCGGAAAGCATTACAAGCCCGCAGATGAAGCCTGCGGAGGCGCTCCCACCAAATATAAGCCCGAATACTGCCAGAGAATCATAGAGTTTTTCTGTGTCGATCCCTATAAAAAGCACGTCGATGAAAACGGCAACGCTACCGATTTCCCCCCTAAAGCGCCCTGTATAGAAGGATTTGCGGACAGTTTAGGTGTAGAGAAAAAAACAATATATAACTGGTCAAAAAAGCATAGTGAGTTTTTACACGCACTCAACCTGTGCAGACAAAAAGAAAAATTATTTATGAAAAATGCCGGTCTGGCATCGGTCTATGATACGAGAGTTTGTATGAGTATATACAGCAGTCTGGGCAATGATTCACCTAATATTCATCGCTGTAAAACCATCAGAAACAAAATGAAATCCATTCAGGAGGCGCTGGTAAAAGACGAGATAACAGAATCAAGAGCAGAGGCTTTAAAGAATCAGGTGTTAAGTGAAGCGCAGATAACTCAAATTTCAGATCTTGATGAGCGTATGAAAGCTGTCGAGAAGAAAGAAAATGCCAGAAACAAAAAGTAAGCGAGAAAGGTGGTTTTATGATCGAGAGAAAAAAGAAGCACCGGAAACAAGGACCGAACAAAACCTAATTAATTGGTTTGAGTCTCTTTACCCATGGCAGGAACTGGAGTTTATTGGAGCAACAAAAGATTATTCAGAAACGTGCCTGTGTGCAGCTAACCAGGTGGGAAAAACCCGAACCGGATCGGGCATTGATGCGTGTCACTTAACCGGTATTTACCCGGAAGGCTGGGCCGGTCATCGTTTTAAACATCCACCACTAATCTGGTGCCTGGGTTACTCCGGAGAAAAAACCCGAGACCTGATACAGGCAAAATTATTCGGGCATTTAATAGAAAAACAGTTTCAGGGCGGTCTGATTGATGCACGCAGTATTGTTGACTGGCAGAGCATGACCGGCACTCCCGGCGCTATGCGAACAGTGAGAGTCAGACATAAGAAAGGCATCAGTACGGTTCAGTTCTGGTCATACTCACAAGGGCAACACGCCATTATGGGCGACCAGATAGACTGGTTCCATGTTGACGAAGAGCCGAAAGATCAGGCCATTTACCCGCAGGTTATTACCCGCACTGCCAATGGTGACAACGGCAAAGGCGGACGCGGCATTTTGACCTTCACACCGGAAAACGGGCGCACCAGTCTGGTGATTAAATTCATGGATGATCCGGGATCGGGTCAGTTTTTTATGAGAAAAGGCTGGGACGATGCGCCGCACCTGGATAGCCAGGTGAAAGAAAAACTGCTGCAGAGTTACCCGGAACATCAAAGGGATATGAGAACCAAGGGCATACCCATGTTGGGTCATGGTCGCATTTACGATCTTTCAGAAGACCTTATCACCTGTGACGCCTTTGACATACCCGACCACTGGCTACTCATCAACGGCATGGACTTTGGTTATGACCACCCGCAGGCGTTCGCACAACTGGCCATTGATCGGGACAGCGACACTGTTTACGTAACGCATGCATGGAAAGCGTCAAAACTGTCTGCAAATGATGCCTGGGGTGCGACCAAATCATGGACGGAAGACATACCCACGGCATGGCCACAAGATGGTCTACAGCATGAGAAAGGCCGGGATGATGCCTTGCAACAAATGGAACTTTACAGAGAGGCGGGCTTCCTGATGCTGGCTGAATACGCCACATGGGACAGTAACAGCCGATCGGTCGAGCAGGGCATACACGAACTGAGACAGCGCATGCAGACGGGACGGTTAAAAGTGTTCCGGGGCGTTAGGCCGTTTTTCGATGAGTTCCTGCAGTACCATCGACAACCAAAGACGGTGAATGGTGTTATTGTCACGTCCGATATTGTCAAGATTAATGATGACGTCTTAGACGCAGTTCGGTACGGATATATGATGCGCCGCTTTGCCCGGTCCAAAGGCGAAATCAACAACCCTGCACCACACTACATCCCGAAGCCGCTTAAAACCATGGGGCTCTAACATGCTCGACCATAAAGAAATCATGACTTTTCACGACAGTGGTTACCAGCGAGGACAGGTGACACGGGAGCGGGCCGCCGATGATCTGGTGTTTGCGTGGGTGACGCAATGGGACGATCAGCTACTGGGCGAGAGCCAGCTTCAGTACCGGGGCGAGTTCAACATATTAAGGAAGGCCATGCGGCAGATTATTGCTGACCTGAATGCCAGCCCGGTGCAGATTGATTTTGAACCGGTGGGTAGCAACTACAACGCCGCCGATGTGATGGATGGTCTGTACCGCACCACCTGCCGCAAAAATGCCAGTATTGAAAGTTTCGAAAATGCCGTACAAGAAAGCGTTGTAGCCGGTATGGGCAGTTGGGAACTTGAGAATGTGTATGAAGGAAAGCGCATGGAGCAAATAATACAGCGCATGCCGATTTATGAATCCTGCAACGTTGTTTACTGGGACCCGAACGCCAAGCTGAAAGACAAATCAGACGCCAAATGGTGCAGCATCCTGACCCGATATTCCGAAGAGGGCGCTATGGATCTGGTCGAAGAGATGACCGGAGAGCGCCCGGCTAATGTCACGAGCTTTAAATACCCCGAGGAATCCTATGTATTCCCATGGGTGGCAGAAGATCAGCGCGTCTATATAGGCAAGTTCTATTATCGTCACAAGGTGACGGTTAAAATTCACGTCTTTGTGGACATGATGGGTAATAAGGAAGAGGTTCCGGATAATGAGTTTGAGGATCAGGAATCCAACCTGCTGGACAACGGCTTTGATTACTCGGAATGCATCGAGTGTGAACGCTGGGAAGTGATCCGTTATGTGGTCACCGGTGCGGAGATTCTGGAAGAATCACTGGTTCCGGGTGATCATATTCCCGTGGTCACCTGCTATGGAGAGCGGGCCATGGTGGAAGGTGAGGAGCATTATGAAGGCATCACCCGACTGTCCAAGGATCCGCAACGATTAAGAAATTTTCAAATGAGTTACCTGGCTGACATTGTTTCCAGAAGCCCCCGACAGAAACCCATATTCCTGAAAGAACAGATTAATGGCTTTGAGCCTATGTATGAAGAGCAGGGCGCGGATAATAACTTCCCGTATCTGCTGCAGAATGCTGCCAATGTAGCGGGCAAGGATTTGCCATTGGGTCCGGTGGGTATGATGCCAGAGCAGCCTATTCCGCAGGCGCTGGTAGGAAGTATCGAGTTATCAAGACAGGCGGTGGAAGATGTGGCTAACCCCGGATTGCCCCAGAACATTGCTGATCCTGATTTATCAGGAAAGGCGGTGCTGGCTCTGCAGGGCCGAATGGATATGCAATCCGCTATATTCCAGACTAACTATAAACACGCATTACGACGGGATGCTGAAATATTCGCATCGATGGCCAAAGAGGTTTATGACAGCCCGCGTGAAATGACGATGACCTTACCTGACGGCAGTCGTAAGACCGAAAACATGATGCAGCAGCAGTTGAATCCGCAGCTGATGCAAATGGAAACGATCAATGACATCACCAGTACAGATATGGAAGTTTATGCAGAAATAGGCACAAACTATCGGACTGAGAAACAGGAAACCCGAATGGAAATTAAAGAATTGTTAATGTCCATGCCGGTTGATGACCAGATGAGAAATATATTAATGATGGAATACATCGCCATGGTCCCCGGAATGGATTTCGAAGGACTGCGCGAGTTTGCTGCCAAAGAACTGATTAAGCAGGGCGTAAGGAAACCAGAAACCGAAGACGAGATGCAATTTATGCAACAGCTGCAGCAGGAACAGCAGCAACCCGATCCGGCTATGCTGGCCGCTCAGGCGGAAATGGTGAAAGGTCAGGCGGATCAGGCATCGGCTGAGGTGAGAATGTACGATGCCCAGACCAAGCGGGCGAAAGTGGAAATTGAAGCAAGCAAGGCGGGTGTTGAAATTGAGAGTATTAATGAAGACATTGCTAAGAAGCGAATGGATAACATGAAAGTTCTCTCGCAAACATTACGACCAGAACCCATGCTGATGCAGCAACAATAAATCAATCAATTATTAATACACCATGAAGCCATCGTATTTAGAAGCCACTTTCGAAGTGCAGCTAAAGGCACACAAGCTTACTGACTACACGCCAGAGTATCAGTTTTGTCCGGACAGAAAGTGGCGATTTGATTTCTGTTTTGAGAAGAGGCGGCTGGCCATAGAAATAGAGGGCGGCACCCGTCTCAAATCAAGGCATACCAGTTGTCTGGGGTTTCATAACGATTGTGATAAGTACAATAGAGCGGCGTTTATGGGCTGGCGGGTATTACGGTTTGATGCTGAGCACGTTAAAAGTGGAGAGGCCATTAACCTGGTGGCTGATTTCCTGTCCGATCAGAACAGGGATACCTGATAACGGTTTAACAGTTTTTCGCCTTCCTCAATCAATTCATTCTTTTCCTTTTTGACCAATGACAGGCCGCGACCATGAAAGGTTCCGTTTTTCTGATGCTGGATCATACGGCGGGTAAAATCCTGTAAATCGTGCATCGGTTCGGTATTTTTCAGATTTCCAATAAAAAATTCATCGAGTACCACATAGGCACCCACCTCAAATTCCGGATCAATCCAGCTGGCGTATTTATAAGCCAGTAATTTATGAGCCCAGGTTCCCGGATTTTTTCCCCCCCTCTGGATTCTCAAACAAGGATATCCTTGTTTGACATTTAGAACATTTATGAAACGAGAAGTTGATTCATTTTTAATGAACAGGTAAGGCTGATTTTTAGCATCAGAACCGCTGGCTTTCCACATGTCGGTAATATTTATAAAACTGTCGTTGTCGTCAATTCTGACAGTTTTGTCACACAGAATAAGATTTTTCATAAATAACATTCCATGAAAGGCCGCCATTTTACTACAAATGCCAGTCTATTGACTAAAATCTATCAACCGGACGCGGGTAAACGTAAGCCTACGTCAGGCGATGACGGAACCGATACACGACGGATACATTGTGGTAATGACCCTGGAAGAGCTGAAGCAAAAGAACGCTCAGGAAGACTCTGCCCAAGAGGAAGCGCACCCTCTTAATACAGACGATACCGGGCTGCAGGCAGATAACGCCGAACCGTTAGGAGGTGATCCTGAAAACGACGGTGAGGACGCTGCCCAAGAAATTCCGTTGTGGATGCAGGCTGACGAACAGGAGTCGGCAACCAGCGATCAGATGCCGGTTAAGTCGCATATTGCTGTGAAGCAAAAACTGAAAAGCCGACTTAGCCAGAAAGATTCTGAGATTGATCAGCTACGGCAGGAAATTCAGCAGATAAAAGGCACAGCGCAGCCGGTGGCGCAACCTCTACAGCCACCGACACAGACCGCCATGCCCAAAGCTGAGGATTTCTATGATCAGAGAGATCCTGACGCGTCGTTTCAGCTGGCAATGCAGAACTGGGTGAACAAAGGGGTTGAACAAAAGCTCAACTCTCACCTGCAAACGCATCAGCAACAGCAGCAACGGCAGCAGCAGGATGGACGGCTCAATCAGGAACTTGATCGGCATTATGATCGCGCCGCAAAGATTGTCAGCGAAGGCATGCTGAGCGAGGACGAATACCGTGATTCCGAAACCCTGCTCAGGCAGTCGGTGGATCATGTCGCCCCCGGTCGTGGTGATGCCTACGTTGATTCTTTGCTGGGCAGGATGGGCGATGGTTCGGAAAAGGTGGTGGTATCACTGGCCCGCAACGCTTCGCACATGACTGCTTTCCAGCAGGCGCTAAGAGATGACCCCACAGGAATTACAGCGGCGGCTTTTTTAGGCGAGCTGAAAGGGCGATTCCGAAGCGCTGGCAAGGTCAGTAAAACACCCCGACCCGGCAGCAAGTTAAACGGAGACGCGCCAGTCAGTGGTGGTGCCGATATGCGACGATATAACACCGCGCATAAATCCGGTAACCGTCAGGAGGCGTTTAATATTAAACGTGCTGCCAAAGCGAGAGGGGTTGATGTATCCAAATGGTGATCCCCAATGGCCAACCTATCCACGGCCAAATCGGTAGAAGTTCTTTTTGAGAAAGCGCTCGAAACCTACGAGCATCAGATGCAGATGCTGGATCTGGTGGACGTGTTCACGCCCGATCCTGCGGCCTTTCAAAATTCCAGCAACATCATCTGGCGACCCAAGCAACAGCATGCGCCCGTGATAGAAGGTTGGGACATGACCGGAATGTTCGGCGATGTCATCGAAGAATATTATCCCGCCACCCTCGAAAACCCCCGCAATGACGCCTTTCAGCTACGAGCTGATGACCTGCGTGATATGCGGTTCTGGGAACGTCGCGGCGAACAGTCCGGCATGCAGCAGGCCACGTTCCTTAACAGTCGTCTGGCTCAGTTAGTCGCTAACCAGGGCAGTCTGTTCTATCGCTCCAACACCACCAACGGCTATGAATTTGTGGGACAGGCCCAGACCCTGCTTAATGAGCGCCAGATCTACAGCCCCATGCGTTGTTTTGTGCTAAATGAACGGGACCGGCAGACCTACGCCACGGACCTTGCCGAGCGTGAAACTCTGGATAAACGACCCGAGCACGCCTATGCAACCGGCATGATCGGCAAGAATGTTGCCCAGTTTGATGTGTACTCCGGCAGCTATCTGCCCACGCTGTCCGGTGGCGCTTCACCGGATACTGCGGTCAATGGCAATCAGTCGTTTGAACCCGAAGGCACCACCACGGTAGGTGGGGCGACAGTAAACGTCGATTATCGGGTTGCCCGTATTCCTGTTGACAGCAACACGATGTACAACGTGGGCGACAAGATAAAATTCACCAACACCACCGGCACCCCGCTGGGTGACGTTCTGGCGCTGGGTCTGGCGGATAAGACCAACACCGCGCAACCGATGACGTTTACTGTAACGGGTAAAACCGGCAGTAACATGATCGACGTGTACCCAAAACCCATCGCCGCCGATGACAGCGCACTGGAGGCCGAACAGCTGGCGGTAGCCAATATCAATACCACCATAAAAAATGACGCTACGGTGACACGGCTTAACGTGGACGCATCAGCCCGCGTTAATATCTTCTGGGCGAAAGACTCCATTGAAGTGATTGGCGGTGATGCGCCCATTGAGCTTCTGGCTGAGTTTGGCGGTCAGCAGGTGATCAGCTCCGCTATGAGCAACGGCCAGAAGATGTACATGGCCTATGACGGTGATATCGACACGCTGACGTTTAAATGCCGTCTGTTTACCTGGTGGGGCTTAGTCAATAAAAATCCCATGGGCAATGGGGTTGGCGTTCGATTCTAGTTACTCCTGTCACGGGGAGCGATCCCCGTTTTTTATTCTTGGTATTCCTCTATGTCTGTCATCGTCTACAAGGGCAACGAGCACCAGTTTATCCCACCGGAACAGCTTGAATACTGTTTACAGGATGGCTGGAGTACAACGAATCCAGAGCTGAAGCCTGACAAAAAGAAAAAGGAGAAGGCCGGTAACCAGAAGGTGGTAACGGATGAGCAAGAACCTTAGAACCACCAAACTGGACATCGTTAATTCCACCCTGTCAAAAATGGCTATCTCAGGCATCACAGCACCGGCCATGGGTGAAGATTATCGCAGAGTGCTCGAACGGCTTGAGGGCATGATGCACGAGTTTTCTGAAAGTCTGAACATCTGCACCAATTACAATTTCACCGCCGACCCTGACGGATCAGACGCTCACGGTATGCGCTTTGGACTGATTGAACCGATTAGCAATATTCTGGCTATCCGGGTATTGCAGGATTACGGACTCGAACCGGGCAACGCTCTGCTGGCCTCAGCCAATGCCGGAGTGTCAGCCCTATCGGCGGAAACCGCTGTAGTGCGTGAAACCCAATACCCACGCAGGCAGCCCAGAGGCGCAGGCAACACCCTGCGTTATAACCGCTGGCAACGGTTTTACCGAAAGCCGGATCGTGTGCCACTGATCTGCAGTTCTTTTGCGCTCACCACCAACGAAATTAACGATTTTACCGAATCGTTTATTGATTACCTGAGAACCGGTGAGGACATAGAAAGCTATCGACTGACCCTGACCAACGGCATTGAACGGCTATCGGACAGCGAAACTGACGGCGTTATCAGTTACCGGCTCCGGGGCCTTAACCCGTCGATTGATTCGGGGGTGGAACAGATCCAGATACGGATCATCACCACCAACGGACGACGGGAAGAGCGCCTGATTAATGCGGAAGTTCTGCCCCTTATCACTGATAACGTCCGGTTTGTGACGGAGACGGATTAGATAACCATGGCTGACTCATTGAAAAACATTCCCCTCAATCGAAACACCTGGACCAACCTCTATTCCGAATCGGGCATCAGTGTTGGAACACAACTGGTGGTGCAGAACGTGGGGCAGAACCGAATCCTTCTTCACACCGGAGCCACGGCCCCGAATGAAACCGACGGATTTAATGTGCTGCCGGTGGATTCCATCCCGTACATCAACCAGGCGAGTTCGTCCGGCGAGTGGGCGAGATCGGTGGATGCCAGCAGCCTGATCAATGTCGGGGAGGCGTAACAATGGTTTGGCGCGCAACACGAGGCAACCTCGATGGTTCTGGCGGTGGCGGTGGTGCTACCACCTTTGAAGCCCTGACCGATACCCCGGCAGACATTACGGCTACCCAGTTTGTCAGAGGTAACGCCGCAGGGGATGCACTGGAATTTGTCCCGGCCCCAACCACGTCCAGCGCCGATGCCGGAGATTACCGGTTCGATAACACGGTGGATATAAACGCGGATGTAACCGTAACATCGGCTAATGTTGACACCTACAACCGGAAGATCTGGTTAATATCGGGCGGTTCCCGATCCGTCACGATCAGTGAAAGCGCGGGGCTTACCTATTTTGGTGTGTATGTTCGACGCACCAATACCACGGGAACGATTATCTCTCAGGCGACCAGCAACGTCAGGGTCAATAACTCATCGGATAACATCGTGATTGATGCCCGACAATCCGCCACGTTTTTTGCAATAACAGCGGATCGCTATCAGGAAATAGCCAACAATTTCAGGCCCGAGAATTTTACGGAACTGACGGATACTCCCAGCGCACTTGGAACAGCCGGTCAGGTGGTGGCGGTTAACTCTGCCACCGATGCTCTTGAATTTGTTAATCCAATGAGCGGCACGCAGGGCGAGCGCGGCCCTATGGGATTGCAGGGAAGTGATGGAGCAACCGGACCCGCGGGCCCTATGGGTGCTCAGGGTAATCCGGGCAATGATGGCGCAG
>JAAHTH010002687.1_pt1 | contig 13197 bp, 9 predicted proteins | sample 6116091 | NCBI WGS metagenome assembly JAAHTH01 (sample SAMN13939990, study PRJNA603662) | sponge metagenome | isolation source: marine sponge | host: Mycale hentscheli | place: New Zealand | collected 2006
TTAATATATATTTAATTATATATAATGGATAAAAAAATTATTTGTAAATCTCATCCTAACGGAACAGGTTCAAATTTTTCAGTTAAATTGCCTGAAACATTAAATATTCCCCCTAATAGTGAAATATGCCTTTTTGGAGGAAAAGTAACGTGTAATTTTACATATGATGTAAATTCTCAAAATGATACATTTTGTATACAATTAGGTTCTTTTGATGGTCATGTTTTAGGAGCTCAAGTTCCTTTTAAATCATTACCTCCTTTTTTAGTAAAACTTCCTCACGGAACGTATACAACTAGAGCTCATATAGGACAAGATGACAGTAATATTGGACTCCTACCAACTGTTTTTTTAGATGCTATAAATGACCAAATACCTTATAAATGTTTTAGTTTTCAAGGTAGTTATACTGCCAACAATAGATTTGGTATTTTTGGTGAAAATAGAGATTTTGACATGGATAAAGTCCCAGTATTAAGACAATATAATAATGTAAATGATATTACTTTTGGTGTCAATGGAAATGTGGCAAGAATAAGCGATACAGTAGGAGGTTATACTTTTATATCAAAATTTGATATGGTTGTCCCCGCTCCTAATCAAATAAAAGATGAATCTATTAAAATTACTATCCCTCAAAGTGCTGATATTGAAAGATTATTTTTCGGATATGCTTTTGAAGAACAGATTACATATAGAAATAATGAAGAATATAATATTGATAAAGATTGGGTAGGATTAATTAATGAAGACGTAGCAGGTCAAGGATATCAAGAGGGGCCATCAGCTTTAAGTGCTGAATTTTATCAAAATAGACTTCCATTATCAGTTGAAGTTGTAAATGACGTATTAAAAGTAGTAACCTTTGAATTAGGCGATGATGGATTAGTAGATATTGAATCAAGAGTTGAAATTGATACTGGAGTAGATGTAACAGCTCAACCAACTCAGGTCAATTGTGGATTTGATTTTAATAACACAGGAGACCAAATAATAAACTTTTTAGTTAAAATAACAAATAGTGCTACTGCTGCTGATTTGGGAACAACTACAATTTTAGTCCCAACTTTTTTATTTGGTCACACTTTTAAATTTGGTTGTTGTATTGATTCTGGACAAAATATTGATATAGACCTACAATTGCTTGATACTGACGCTCTAGCAGAATTAGGGACTGAATTATCAACAGGAGATGGAACATTTGATGAAATATTCGGAGCAGCTGGAGCAAGTGGAAATTTAGTCACAACATTTGTATTTAATACAATTCCCAAAGATTTAACAATAGCTACTGGGTCGCCAGAATATGTAATAGGGTCAGCTTTAAGAAATTTATCTAAAAAATGTAATTTTGATTTTTTCATGGGTGGTTCAAATTATGATACTGTTCCTGGTGATGCTGAAACAGGAGATGAAACAGAATTTCAATTTAATGACAGTAATTCAACATCAAATGGGATAGCTCATGTCCAAATATTAAATTTACCTATTGAGAATTATATATGTAGTCCTGTTAGTGGTAATCCCATTAATTTAATACATTCTTTTAGGTATCAGGCAGCAAATAGTATGAACCTAATAGAACCATATAATTTAATATATACTAAACTAACTAATAAAAGTGATATTACAATTAATACTTTAGATATAAGGTTAGTTAATTCTGATGGTTCTATTATAAATACTACTATTAATGCTTCCGAATTATGGTTTCATCTAAAAGAAGGTAAAGGAGCTTCAAATGCTTTAATGAATAAAGTAACCGAAAATTCACAAACATTACAAGATTATTTTAATTTAGTTCTCAAAAAATTATCGTAAAATTTATCGTAAAAAACTTATCGTAAAAATTATTTAAAGAAATAATGATAAATATACGTATAATGAGTCAAATTGAATCAAACACTAATGAAAAATTTACAATTAAATATAAAGATACTTTAAAAAGATGTCAAGCAAGATGGAGAGCAACAGAAAGAGGGAAAGAAATGACAAGAAGAAGAAGTTTAAAATATTATTATCGTAAAAAAGGATTATATCACCCAGAATTAAACCCAGAAGGACAAATTGAGGGTAAATATAAAAAAGAAAATGTAGAACAATTATATAATGAATAATACTAATAATGATAATGATTGTCCAGAAGATGATATAAAATTTTATATTTCTCTAGGTGGTAACATTTTATTAGGTCTTTTTACTTTAATATCTGAATTTTTACCATATTCTAAATGTAAATCTAATGGTATATTACAAACTACAGAACATATAGTAAGAAGTATAACTAAACGAGATTTAACAGAACCTCAAGATATAGAAAGTAATTGATAAACAAAATCTAAACAAAATTGAATAAATATTATAAATAAAATATCTAGTTTATTTATAATATATAATGAATCTTCCAAAAGTGAATAATTCTCTTCAAATTTTACCTGATAGGGAAGTTATAAAAGAACTTTCGACAGCAGAACCAATTGAAAAAAATGAAATTTTAGAAACAGCTCATGAAATGAAAGAACCATTAAAAGACGATGACTTATTTGAAACTAAAAAAAAACATGTAAAAGAAGACGTAGAACCTGAAATTTATTCAGAAGATAGCATTTTACAAACAACAGATGAACAATCAGTAGAACAAGTTGAACCAATTAAAGAACAAGTTGTTGAACAAGTTAAAACAAAACCTGTAAAGAAACCAAAAAAGAAGAAGAAATTGTCAGAAAGTCATAAAAAGGCGCTAGCAATGGGTAGAAAAAAAGCATTAGAAACCAGGAGACGTAAAGCCGCAATTAGAAAAAAATTAAGAGAAGAAAAGAAAGCAGAAAAACATAAACAGGTAGAATATGAATATGAAAAATTTCAAACTCAAAAAAAACAAAATGAAATTGATAGAAAAAAAATATTACAAAATGAAACGGTTGATTTAAATTCTATTAGTAAATTTTTTGATTTAATGGATAAATATGAAAATCTTAAGGAAAGAAGAAAAGCAGAATATAATAAAAAAAAATATTCTCAACAACAAGAACAACGAAAAGTTGTAAGAAGACAACAAAAAAAACCAAATTATAAAACAGTAACACAACAAGTTGAAACAAAACCACAATTGAAATATGGTCATTTGTGGAATTAATTATTTTATGATAAATAGAATATTTTTGAGGGTGACAGGTGACACGTGATAACCTCAAAAATATATAATAAATTGACGGGAAATTCTTTTTTTTAAAATTACGTGTCACCTGTCACCCCTTAAAATAATATGTTTATATCTTATCTAATAGATTTTATTTATTGTTTTTAGGGGTGACAGGTGACACATAAAAACCTAATAAATATATAATAAATTGACGGGAAATTCTTTTTTTAAAAATATCGTGTCACCTGTCACCCCTAAAATAATATTATATAATTTATTTAATAGATTATATAATAGTTTTCATTTATTCTGTGTCTTTTCCTCTTCCTGGGTCTGAAGTTTCTACTTTAGGTCTCCCTTCAACTACTGCTGGGGGTTCTTTACCTCCACTTACTGGCGGTCTACTTTCAACTATTGGGGGTTCTTTACCTCCACTTACTGGAACTGGTGGTTCTCCTGATTCAAAAATAATTGGTTGGTCTGGTTCTCCCATTGGTCTCCCTTCAACTACTGGTTGTTTACCTCCTCTTTCTAATTCTTGAAAGTCTAAAGCTTCCTTTGTATAATATGATGTTGGTATATCTCCTCTAACTGGAACATAACTTTCACTGGCTACAGCAGCAGCCGCCCCCCCTGACATTTCTTCAACTTGTAATTGTTGTCTAACTACTTTTTTAACTTGAGCTTCTGTTAAGGGTTTTTCACCAGTTATCATATATCTTTCAAAAGATACTTTTAATTGTTCCAATACTTCTCTTTCAAATGCTGGCATTTCTTGGTCTAATTGTTGGTCTATACCATCTATACTCCCTTCATATTGTAATCTTAATTTATTATATTTTTCTATTTTCATATTTCCATTTCCATGAGCTACAACTTGTTTTAATCTTTTATATTCATTAAATTCTTTTAGTCCATATGTTTCAAATCCTGAATTTATCTTATTATTTAAAAATTCAAATCTTCCTTGAACTGTTTCTTTTTTAAAAAATCCTTTAGGGAGAGCTACACCCCCTGGGCCTCGTGTTTTTAAAATTTCTGGTGGTTTTTGTGCTTCTTCGAACATTGCCTCCATTTCTCCTAAGTCCATTTCTTCTACTTCATATTCATCTAAATCTATAGATTCTCCTCCAGGACTTGCCTTTTTAGGACTTCCGAATAATGCCGTTCTATCAATAAATTCTTCACTGCTTGAAGCTGGAGATTCTCCAACAATATTTAATTCTTCAGGACTTACTGGAGAACCTGGTAATTCAAAAAAAGGTTTTGGTTTTTTTTCACCGCTTTCAAGTGCTTGTAAATCACTTAATAAGGTTGAAGTTGAAGGTTCATCAACGTTTATTACTACTGGTTGACCATCTATATTAACTGTTTGAACTGCTTTTTCTCTACTAGCTGTTACTATTACATCCATCTTATTAAACATATCTACATTAAATTCTCCGCTTTCTTCCGCAGTTTTCGTCTCCATAGTTTGTGTATAAATCTCACGTTGTAACCTTGCTTCGGTCATAGTTGTATCATCTATCATAACAGGAGGAATAGCAACTTGAGGAATCCCAGATTCTAAAATATTAAATACAGGTTGTCTTAATGGTGATTTAGGTTGAGCAAGTGAAATGATTTGAGCTCCTGTAGTAGGGTTTGTTATTTGAAATCTAGGAGCTGTATTAGGTATTATATTAAATTGATTAGCTATAGGTGGTATAGGAACTGGGTCATCATAAGCGCTATTTAAAATTTGGTTTTGTTGTTGAATACTATTTAATATTGTTTGAGCATTTTTACCAATTACTAAATTTTTACTTTTATTAAGTGTAATAGATTCTAAATCTTTTATATTTGAATTTAATCTTATTAATTGTTCCTCAGTTCTTGATAAAGGTTCAGGAACATTAGGTTGATTAATACTTTGAGGAAATGTAATCTTATAAAATATTGTATTATTAGTTCCTAAATTTTGGGCAAGTGTTCCATTTTGGTTTCTAATTTCTGTTTTAATATTAGTTAATACAAAATCTTCCGTGGCAGTTGCTATCATATCTGAACTGTAACTAAAGAAAAAATTCCCTGTTCTATATTGTTTAAAAACATAACATCCAACATTCAAAAAATTATTATTAGCAATATAAGATGTAGTAGGTAAAGTAGTAACTATATGATAATATGAATTTACAAGACGAGCAGGTAAAGTTAAAGCTCTTACTTTAAAACTTTCAACATTTAAGGCATATTGTGACAATCCAACATAACCGTTTTGATATTCTGGTAAACCTCTTAAATTTACAGGGTCAGTCCCTGTTATATTATCTGGTTGATTAGAAGAATAAATATTTATAAGTTGATTAATAGATTGATTTAAAAAACCCTCAGTTGTAAAAAAAGAACAATAATTATCCCTATTTTGATTAACATCATTTTGATAAAATAAATTCATTCTGGCTTCTTGAGAACCATAAGTAAATAAAAATTGATTCAATTTAAATCCTAATCTATCAAATAAACATCCATCATAATTTTTTGACGTCGTAAATAAATCATCAAATCCACATTCTAAAATAGAATTACTTTCATTTTTAACACTCAATCCAATAATCCCTATCCCACATATGGCATCAGCAATTCCAAAATTTTGACTTTCTGTTTTTACTAAATCTGGGTCTGTTGTTGGATTATCTGAAAATACCCTTAAAACGTTAAACATTTGATTTTTTTCATTAAAAATTGCTACTTGAGAACCTACACTAACACCAGTTTTTGAATCACCTTGAGAAAATAACCTAGGAGTATGTAAATTTAAAATTTCAAATCTTCCATCACTATTAAAATTTATTTGAGGATTAGTTGTCCCAACAAAAACATAATTTACATAATCTTCAATATATGAACTATATTTAGCGTGGTTATTATCATCAGGTTCATAAGCGTCTAATTTCCATCTTCTAACATCTGTATTTTCATTATTAGTTTGGTCAGTATTTACAGGAACAATAAAAGGATTTATAATACCTGATGGGTCGAATCCTAAATTACATCCACAACAAATCCTAAAGGGGCCATAATAATTAGCGGCTGTTAATGTGGCTTCACCTACTACCATATTATCACCAGTTCCGCCCGCCGTATCATATTTATTTATAAATCCTATCCCAAAATCAGCAATCCCATGATAATTAACAGCCCTTAAATTTACATTATATTTAATACATAATGCTTTAAAATTACTATCTTGTTCCATTTTCAAACCTGATAAAGCATAAGTTGTAGTCTGTTCTAAAGTTCCCCCAGGTGAATGAGTGCTTAAAGTCATATCTATATTACTGGTTTTTACATCATTATATACACTTTCGGTAAATCTCGAGTATACCCAAAGATAATGATAATTTGAATGTTTATCAGAACCCATACTTGATTTTGAATTTATAGGATATACTTGAAGAGGATAAAATTTATCAAATGTTCCTGCTACATCATCACTTCTATTTTTATTATTCCATTGAGATATTAGGTTAGGATACCAATTACCAAAAAAACTAAAATTAGATGAACTATCCATAGTTCCCTTAATATACGTTGTGGCATCATCATTGATATATGGAAAAATATTCTTAGTAGATAAATATGAATCGTTTAAACCTGTATCTAATCTACATATCCAATTTATATTGTCTGATTGTTGCTCTTTATAAGTTGTTTTATCTCCTACATAAACTTCATTTAATCTCATAAATTCAGAAATAAATTTTATATTTTGTTCAATAGCTTTTATATTCATTGGTATTAAAAATTTATCAGGTATTGCTGTAAATTCATTAACATGATTATAATAATTTGTTCCATCTCCAACAGTTCGAGCCAGTCTTCCTCCTGAATCACTAGCATTAAAAGTAACATAAGGTAAACCATTGTAAATTTTACCAGTTTCTAAAATTGGTAAAGCTGCTCCCAGATTATAATAAAGGTCACTTTGTAAATTACAAGCATCCGTAAAATTGAAAAATATCCCATCTAAATAAGCTGAAGGATTAGTAAAAAATTTAAAATGTCCTAATTCAACTAAAGGCATTACTGGAACTTCTGGAACTACTCCATCTTGAACCTCATACATGACAAATTTTAAACCGTGGGTTCCGTCATGTTCAATTCGTCCTAATCCTCGTAAATCAAGACCTCCTAAATGAGCATTAAAAACAATATAATATTGAAAACCGTCAGGAGGAGCTGAACCATCACTAACAACAGTATCTATTTCAAAATTAAATCTCCCTAATGAGAAAGGGTCATTATTATCAAATTCTATAAAATTCCCCAAAGCATCTTGAAATTTTAGGTATTCATTATGAGGGTCAAAACAACACGCCATAATTAAAGGATAAAATCTCTGTTTAGGAAAACATGAACCTGTATTTCGAAATAAATCAGTTAAATTACATCCTGGCTCCCACGTTGAAAAATCTAAACCAGCTGCCCCACCATCTACATTGGGATTACATGTTAATAATAATTTATGACCGCCTTTAAATCGGTTGATATCTTTAACAGCCATATTAGAGTAAAAAGAATGTTCATATAATCCTTCAGCTTGTAATTCAGATGGCATCTGTCCATTTGCTGGAATATTTAACATTGTTTTCCCTGAAAAATTAAAAATAGGTTTATAATCTGTATCTACTATATTATCTCCGTAATGATGAGGGACACCACGAACTAAACTTAAATTATTATTTAGGTTTGTTTCTGATGTTTGTAAAGCTGTATTTATTCTATAACTTATTTCATTAGGTGTTTCTAATAATGAATTTTCTAAATTAATATCAATTTCATTTGTATATTCTTTTAATTCTACCGTTTCATGAAATCCTTTAAAAGATGGGTCAACTAAAATAAATTTTTTTGAATCTGGGGCGAGTGATTTATGAGCGCATCTTATAGATGCTGGGCTATCAATTTCTTGTCCTAAAAAGGTTAATGGAGATTCTGGGATATCTTGACTTGAACTTCCTAACATCCAATCATTAGTAAGATTAAAAAAAGTTCTATCATTATAATCTTCATAGTCTACGTCCTCAAAAGGTGAAACATCGACAACTTTTAAAGGATTATAACTTTTTTCTAAACTCAACGTCGCCTCATGGTGTTTAGCGTCTAAATTTAAATTTTCATTATCTCCATCTCCAACTTTGTAACCATTTTTAAATATAAATGGAACAGCGACGCTTTTATATCCATTATTATTAATATAGTAATTTACTTTTAATCTTTGAAAGCTTGATATATAAGGTTGAGTTTTTGAAATATTATTTTTTTGTAGTTCTATAATTTGTCCATTACTTGCCCCTAATTCTTCAATAATTGAACCTGATATACTAATTTGTGAACCTTTCTTAACTAATACAGGAGGAAAATTTACTTGAAATTCATTATTACTACCTGTGGTTTTTATGTTGCTTGAAGCTTCAATTGTAATAGTTTTATTATAATTCATTTATATTAAATAATTATATAATAAAATTATATATAATTATTTATATATGACAAATCCAAAACCCAAAGACAAAAAATTATATGAACTGGCTAGGAAACAAGTATATAGTAAATATAAAAAACATTCGGCGTATCGTTCTTCAGCACTTGTAAAAAAATATAAAGAGTTATATAAAAAAAAATATAATAGTAATGTGGCATATAGCGGCAAGAAATCGGATAAAAAAGGTCTTAGTAGATGGCATAAAGAAAAATGGAGAAATCAAAGAGGCGGGGTTGGATATAAAAAAAAAGGCGATGTTTATAGACCAACAACGAGAATTACTCAAAAAACACCAAAAACTTTTGGAGAACTTTCTCGAGCATCAATTCGGAAAGCCCAAAAAGAAAAACTAAAGACTGGGAGAGTAAAAAAGTTTAAATAAATAAGTATAAAAAACTATTTATATATAATTCATATATATAAAATGTCTAATAAAACAACATCAAAATCAATTGTTTTCACCTCTGACAGAGGAAATGATATTTATTCCAGAACAAATGAAATGATTAGAATAAAAGTTGAACCCTCAAGCTGCGCTATGTTAAATACTAAAGCTTCATTTTTAAGATATTCTTTAAAAATTAATTATGATGGAGTAAATGTAATCCCAGATGAAAAAATCCTTCATCCATTCAAAAATATTTTTATTTATGACGGTAATGAATCTACTTTATTAGAACAATTAAACCATGTGGAAATTACTCATGCTTTAAGAAATTATTATGGTTTATCAGAAAATGATGAGCGATTACAATCTATCTTTGAAGGTAGAGCTCAAAATAATAGAGGATTCAGAGAAAATTTAGATGAAACTAAAGCTATATCAAATAATAGAGGTGGAGGTTTCCAATCTCAGTTTAGAAACTATGAAGATATTCAATTAGAATCTAATGTATCAAGAAAAGGAGAAATGGTTTATAATTTTCCATTAAGTGGTATTTTAAGTAAAGATTTAAACTACGTATTTCCAGTTATTGCCGTTAATGGTTTAGTTTTAAGATTAGAATTAATGGATGCTGCTCAATATTTTAAAGTTCAATTCACTCAAATGAATGATGCTGAAGCCTCTTTAAATGGTTATGGTGTCGGAGATGGGACTTTTGTTGAAGATGGTGGTGGAGCTGGTGGAAATTATACAGCTGATGAAAGAGTATATGAATATTACACATACGTAGACGACGCAGGAGCTGAACAACACACACCAGCAGTTTTACTACCTGGAACAGGGACAGCATTTACAGGGATTATTTTAAAAAATAGTGGTGATGGTGGAGCAATTGGAGCAGGAATTGATGATATTAGAAATTGTTCTATTATGCCTGGTTCAACTATTAAAATGGGTTGTAATGGAACACCAGCAGCAGGGACTGACTTTTTAGTAGCTGGAGTAGCAGCTAAAGTTCTAAAAGTTTTTTTATTTACTTGTAATGATGGAGCAGCAAGAGTTAGAATTGATTTTCAGGAAGTCAATGACGGTTTTGACCCAACAAGAACAGCAGGTCTTGTAGCATCTCCTGTAATTTGTAATAGTAATAATGATGGTGTTCCATCATATGAAGTTTCAGATGTTCAATATATTGCTAATGCTGTCCAAACTGACCCTCAATTAGTTCAAGAAATGGTCTCAGAATTTCAAGCAGGTCGTATTCCATTACCAATTAAAAGTTATCACGTAGAAAGGGTCAATTTAACTACTGGTGCTTTAAATAATGAAATTAATATCCCATGTAATAAAAGATTCGTATACTCTATTATTTGTTCAAATGAAGTTAATAGAGCATTTAGTATTAAAAGGTCTGATGTTACCCCTGATATTACCAATTTAAGTGATTATCAATTTGTTCTAGATAATATCAACACACCTAATTTACCTATTAATTTAAGAAAAGTATCAGCAGGAAGAGTTGATGCCTTACATATTAAAGAAGTAGAAAAAGCATTAAAAGAAACGTCTATTGAAGTAAAAAATTTACTAAATCCATCTAATCATTTAGTATTAGGTCGAAGATTGGGAGTTTATACAAAATCTGGTTTATTTGATGGAACTTATGATTGTTTAGAAAAACCTATTAAACTAAGAGTAAATTATCACACTCAACAAAATCAAAATTTAGTATATAATTGTATTTTCTTTTATTATAAACAAATACGGCAAGAAGGCATGAGAAGAATTGTGATTGAATAAGTTTTAACTAAAAAAATATTATTTATATAAAATTATATATATAAATAATATATAATGTCATTACAAAGATTTAAAAACTCTGTAATAAATCCTTTAAATGGTCAATCTAAATTTGATATTTCAGCAGGTGCTATGACTTGCGTCTTTGAAGTAAGCGGTAGTCCAAATCAGTTAATAGATTTACAAAGTTTAAGATTAAATTGTCAAGTAAAATTTAAAAATACTAATCCAGCAGCGGCCGTAGATGTAGATGGAAACGCCTCAACTAATATAAATAATAATACAGTTTTAAGAGCTGGGGGATATGCTGTAGGAACTGGAACTCATGGATATATTGCTATTGATGAACGTATCGGAGCTTCAAGTATTATTCAAAGTATTAGAATTGAAGACCAAAATAATAATATTTTAGAAAATATTCACAATTACCCTCAATTGCTCGCCTCAATTATGCCTATGATGAGTAATCAAGATGATTTATTGACTTGGTGTGGCCCTTGTTATGGTATCAGGTCAGGAGGTAAAAGAAATACTCAATTAGTTGTATGTAATCAAAAACAATTTTTATCACTTAAAATGTATACTGGTTTATTCAATTCTAAACCTCTCCCATTTTCAGCAGTTGGACAAAATCTCAGAATTACTATCACTTTTAATAATCCACAGTCGGTTTTTTATGGTGGGGATTTAGTAGCTGTAGCAGGGGCAGGAACTCAAAATGTAATCGGTGTCAAAAATCCTATTGATAATGCCAGTTATGAACTTGAAAACGTTAAATTAAATTATAAAGTAATAGAAATGGACGGGCAAGCTCCCATGCCTTCTGGTGGTTTTGTATACAGATATTTTTCTAATTTACAATCTACTATTAATGCTTCAAGATATCAAGCAATGTATAGTCCTAATACTTCAAATACCATTAGTATTATAAATAATTTTATTAGTTCTGATTCATTAAATAATTATAATAGAAATAGTTACTTAAATCAAAAATTATCAAATGGTAGAAATGCCAACGCTATTGAACAATTTACAAATATTAAAGAAACCCAATTTAAAATTAATGGTGTTCTTTCTCCATATATGTTCACACTTGATGAAAGACATATCACTCCAAATTATGATGTATTAAAAGCATTGTATTATTTATCTACTATATCTCCTTACAATATGTTGAAACGTTGTTTAATTTCTTCAGCCACTGAACAATATGGAGGGTCAAAAGATGAATGTCATGATGTTGACAGACGACCTGTTGCTAGTGGAACTGGTGTAAGATATGACCAACTTAATATGGGTTCAGGTCAAAGTTTCAAAGGTGGTAATAATTATATAGCAGTTATTGAAAGTGGATTGGAAGGTAATAACCCTAATGAACAACTTTCAACTGTATATTCATTTAGAAAAATTGTTCTACAACCAACAGGGTCAATTATTGTTAATTAAGGTGACAGGTGACACGAAATTTTAAAAAAAAAGATTTCATATCAATTATATTTATTAGTTTATTTTAATATGCCGTCATCTGGCATATTAAAATAAAAAGTAGTATATTTAATTTAAACCCCTAGTTCAATAGTTTTTAATTCTCTATTCATTGTATAAAACCAAACTTTTAAAAATGGATAATCACAATGTTTGACAATTGAAGCATATAAAATAATATTCATTAAAGAAATATCTTTAATTTTACTTTTTTGATATTTATTTAATTTAAATTTTTTTAATTTAACTGATTTTTTAATAATTTTAAAAGCTTTTTTACTTTGTTTATAAAATATTTTAATATTAGTTTCACTTAATAAAAAATTATATTTAATTTTATGATTTTCAAATTGAGTTTTTAAATTTTCTTTTTCAAAATCTTTATCAAGAATAATTTGTTCTGGAGAATAAATGATATTATCTGGTTTTTTTAAAAAAGAAAAAATAACCTTTCTTAATGAATTATCATTAAAGAGAATCTGAGCATAATTAATTTTATTAGTAGTATTCATTATATAATCATTTATCGTCAAACCTTTAAGTCATTTATCATCAAATTCTTGTTCAGCTATTTTGTTCAGCATTCTGGGGTTCAGCATTTGTTCAGCATTCTTAATAAAAAAAATACGTAATATAAATTTATTTAAAATTTATAAATATATTATTGTATTTATAAAAATTAATAACTCCAAGAAGTTGAGTAATCTTCTTCTTTATGCTTTCTCATATATTTTCTTCTTGCTTTTAAAAATTTGGACATGTTGATATAATTAATTAAATGTGTTTCATTGAATTCTTCATAATCTTCTTTTAAGCATTTTAAATCACTCATTAGGGTTTCATGCTCATCATTATAAA
>JAAHTH010001389.1_pt2 | contig 13192 bp, 20 predicted proteins | sample 6116091 | NCBI WGS metagenome assembly JAAHTH01 (sample SAMN13939990, study PRJNA603662) | sponge metagenome | isolation source: marine sponge | host: Mycale hentscheli | place: New Zealand | collected 2006
CCCCCCCCGGCCCCCCCCGCCCCCCCCCCCCCCTCCTGCCCCCCCCGCCGCGCGCCGTGCCCCCCCGACCAAGACAAATATGATATATTTACTCTGATAATGTCGCAACCACTCGAAGAAGTCCAGGATCCATTTGTAAAGCGACTAAGAATGCTGATTAAAGAATTCGACATGTTATTGGACGATACGAACATGTTGAACAAAAATGTGAGAAATTATTATTCCAATTACATCAAAGAATTAAATTCTAAATTACGACAAATTATCACTTATAAATTGATCTTCGAATATGCGAAAACGAATAGCTCGGACGAAGAACTTTTGAGATCTTATCATGAATTACAAAAACTAAAAACAAACAACTAAAACAAAAAAAGGCCTCAAGTCTATACCAATTAAGGTATAGACTTGAGGCCTTTTTTGCGTTTACCTATTTTAACAAATTGAAATATCACAGTACTGAGTCTATATATGAACATAAGTTAAAGTAAACAATTTTACTAACAGAAATCCTACACGAGGACGAGACACCTCTTCATCAATCTCAAGCGCAATTTACTATTAGATGCAACACGATTGACGAAGAAGAAGATTCAATAGAGTTCATAAAGGATAATACTAGCATTTTTTCCATGAAAATGGATACAGAGAATTTATTTTTACGGGTTTCATCTACAAAACAGCAATACAAAAATTTTTGGTGGTTTGTTGGTGAACGGGATACCTGTGACAAGCGCTACACCAAGACGTGGAGTGGTGGTGATGCCGATAAATGTCGCCTTGGTTGGAGAGATTTATAATATTTCGTATTAATAAAATGAAACGAAAAAGATCATCATTAATACCTTTAAGATCTTCCTACAGACGAGAAACTCCAAAAAGACAAAAAATCGCCAATTTCGACATTAATTTCGTGATCTTTTTATTTGCACTACTCGAGATTACCGATGAAGTAAAAATGATTTCATAAAAATGATTTTATAAAAATGATTTTATAAAAATGATTTCATCAAATCAAATAATGTCAAGTCTAACAGTTGATACAAATTGCAAAGTTATAGAAACGCTGGGGCCAAATCTTAGTTTGGTGGAATATAGCGCTAAATCCGTAGCCGTCATAGGTGATACAAAACCGAATAAAGATACTTTGAAAGAACTGGGAGGAAAGTGGAATTCCAGACTCCGGTGTGGACCTGGTTGGATTTATCCAAAAACAAAAGTCGAAGAGATCATAAAGCGAATGATGAGGAGTGGATCGTCGTCACCAAAAACAGTGAAGTCGAAGCCATCATCACCACCAATTATGAATCAATGGGATGTAAATCTTCGTAAAACGATGCAGAAGTCTGAAGCAACCGAGAGGCGTATTAAAATGCTTGAGAACAAAGTTATAATCCTTACTGAGTGTATTTCTGCTCTCCTAGGTGAAGAGACAATCACTGAAGATCTACTTACGTTTGCTGGACCAATAGATCTTCCATTGATGAAAAAAGATCACGAGCGAGAAGTTTGGAGCAAGATTTTTCCAAAAAAGTCAAAGGTGGTAAAAACGCCAAAACCCGCGACAACTTCTCCTGACGAGGACAAGAAGCCTTCTAAGAAGCTTCTGTCGGGTAAGGTAAACCATTAATATCATCATTATCCCCTTAAAAACTATTAGGAAGAATTTGAAATGTAAAATTATCAACCTTTTTGCACCTTAAAAGTTACGCGTTTCAACTAAGTCCCTTTAAATAATTTTTTTAAGAACATATATTATAGAATATAACATATGTATAATACTCTAAACGATTCACAATCTAAAGAAGAATATAGTTTGCTTCGATACATTCAAGATAGTAATGTTACCAGTTTTGATAAATTGATTCTAAGCATTTTATGTGGTAATGTGGAATTTGAGCTACGGACACCTATAAAGCCGGACTTTTATATTGAAAGTTTGTTCCGAAATTACGGGGATACACTCCTAAAGAAAATCGAGAAGATAACTAAAGAATGTAACATTACAGACGAAGGTCCACTGGAAGATATCATAGTTTCTAATCTCAGTGATGAAGGTATTTTGGCGATTTTTGAGCTGATTCACATCGCAGTAAATTATAGAAATTTAGAATACTCAGAATGTTTAATTCGACATATTGAAAATTTAGATGTTGAGAGTAGATTAATAAATTGATTTTCTGTGCGAATAACGAATGGGAAAATGTATTTCTGGATTCTATTATTTTTACTAACTGTTTTCGTGGTAGTCAGTTTAATTTACATGTACAATATCCTCGTCTTCATTGCCATTGCACACCCTCCAGATCCATCAGGTGAAGATTTGTTTCACCAGTGGTTCATTAAAGAGAAGCAAAATTGATTTCTCTTCACTCTGTTGAAATAAATTGAAGAGATATGAAATTAGGTTTGGTTACACAATATGATGAAAGTATATATGGGCGTCCTTCTTCGCCTCAATCAATCATCCCAGTAGACGAGGAAAGTCCCAAAGGACACTATCTGTCTTACATGGAGTTCACGGTTGATGAATTTCTTAACAACGAACATCAACATCTGTTTTCTCAGATGAAACAGCGCGATCCCAACGCTTCCTTTGAGCTCATTAATACATACGAGCGAGGCGAGTATGATTTGGCAATCATTAAAACTGTTGGACTACGAATCTTTCAACGAAAGTGGCGAAGTAGACGTAGGGGGCGTTCAAGGGCATTCAGCGCATAGATAAATTCTCTTATATTAAGAATATACGAGAATGAAAATGTTTAGTATCTTGATAATCATTCAAAGTATAATTTTGACGTCGGGATTTAATTGTCCGACAGATGTAAAAGTCGTAGATCCCAATTTTGGAATAGGTAAATATAAGTGTGTAGATAAAAACTCTGACGGGTGTCGATTCGTCCCAGTGATGAGACTTAGCTGCGTTTTGACGCCCAGAGAAAATCCTCGAAGTAACACTGATTGTTATCATCATTATTGCAGATGGAATCATGTGGCAGGATATTCAATGAACATCACAGTGCCTTATCCATACGATACTATCGAAATCTCCAGTGAAAAAGTGGAAAGATTATCAGAGGTAGAAAAGATAATCGTGTTTTTGGTTTACCTTCCACTTTTGTGGTTGGCGTCGCGAATCGTGATGTGAAATTGATTTTTTTCTCTTATTTTTTAGAATAAGAGAGAATTATGCCTAAAGGACTAAAAAGACAAGCTAACAAGAATAAAACAAGAAAACAAACCGGCGAGGTAACTAAAAGACCTCTACCGATGGCCGATGAAGGTCAACTATATGGAAAAGTCGAACGAGGATTGGGTGATCGTCGATTTGAGATCGTTTGTAGTGATGGAGAAACGCGTATTGGGCGTTTGCGGGGTAAAATCAGAAAAAGAAAAAAGAGTTGGTTGAAAGCGGGGATGTGGGTTATCTGCGCGTGTCGCGATTTTCAAGTAGAAAAGGTTGATATTATTGAACTTCTTCAAGAGGATGAAGTAAGACGATTAGAATGTCTTGGTGAATTATCTACTAGTAATCAACGCGCAGAAGCTGGTTCTGATGCGGAGGAACAACCATTTGATTTTGACGATATCTAAACAATACTACTTGTTATCCAAAGAATAACAAGTAAAAATAAGATCTGAAGAGACAAATTAATATATAAATGCCTGCTTATTGGGATCGAAAATGGGGTAAAGATGCAATTTGTCCTATCACTCACACAAGATTACGTCCAGGAAAGAATAAATATGACGTCACCTATTCAATTCGTTTAGTTTGTGGGCATCGATTTGTGAGAAGTGCTCTAATTAAATGGATACAAGAAGGTCCGGTGGATCAATCATGTCCAATGTGTCGAAAGAGAATATACTTGATAGATCTGACAACAATGAAAAATTGATTTTGTTTTCATACATTTAGATAATCAAATGTCTAACGATATCGAGAATGAAGTTGCAAAGATACAAGCAGCTAAAATGAGATATCAAGGTCTGATGGTGTTGCAATGGTTACTTGTAATATTTTTCGGTTTCACCTGTAATTACATGTTTTTATTACTCTCATTTATGAGCATAACAGGTGTGATTGGTGTCATTAGAAAGGATAAAGTAGCAGATAATATATATTTAGGTTACGTGACATCATGGGCTTTTTGTCAATGGATTTATTATAGTTTTGTGTTCAAGACCGACAATAACTACATCAGAGTGATAGCTATTGTGTTCATGGTAATTCAATCTTTAGTAACTATCTCTCTCTTAGCAAATAGGATCATTTTGCATAGAAAAAATAACAATTCTTGTGTGAGTGAGATCCCTAAAACTGAAATTTAATGACTTAGTATCTAATTCATTAAATAGAATGACAACTACATCAAAATACTTGAAAGTAAAAGAATATTTCAAATTAACCGAAGATGGTGTCTCTTCGCGACAGCAAACAAATCCTAGATATAAAAATTTTAAGCAAGTTAATTACACAGCTGGCGACGAAGAACAATTTTTACAACATCTCATTCGTGAATCCGGAGAAGTGTCGAATATAGAATTAGATGGTAATATGTGGGAATCTAACTTAGCAGGGTCTCTTCCCGAATCTAGGATATCGTCGAGAACCGTATTGTCTAATTTCAAGTATTATTTTCATTGTTTGAAAAAGGCCATCTTTGTCAAAATACGTAACAACAAACTGGAAGTGTTTCTCCCATTCAGCAAAAGTAACTTCACTAATAGTTGGGGTGAAAAAATAGAGATGACGGATAGAGAAATACTCGGTGTATACGAATCATCGCAAACGCGAATGAATCGAAGATTTAATCCAAACAGAATTAATCGAAACAAGAATCAATGGGTTGGTAATAATTTTTTGATTAGAAACGAATTTCCTCAAATCGAAGGAGATTCCAATGTGTCATGTTTAAAGCATATGTTGGAAACTCTCTGTGAATCGCGAAAAGTCCCCGATACGGAATTTTTCTTAAACCGTAGGGATTTCCCACTTCTGCGTAAAGATTTTCGACATCCTTACACACCCCTTGTAGAGGGAAATGAAAAAGTCTTTGATGACACCAAAGGGATTCTTCCAATATTCTCTATGTGTAGTCACGAAAACTTTATCGATTCCGGAGTTCCTACATGGGACGATTGGGCAAGAATCGCGTTTCAAGATCATGGTATCAAGTTTAATACCTCGTATCTTAATCGTCTTCAGAAAGACTATGGTAAGATCCCAGATCAAGATTGGGACACCAAAATAGACAAGGTAGTATTCAGAGGTTCTTCCACTGGTGAAGGAGTTACAATTGATACAAATCCACGGCTCAAAGTTTGTTCTATACAAGACGATAGACTCGATGTGGGAATAACATCTTGGAATCTAAGACCAAGAGCTCACCCAGCGGTGTCCCGACGAGCGGGTCCAGCTCGACGTGTAGGATTCGAATTGCACACAATTAGCGAAGATGTTCAAAACAGTATAGGTCTTAAAGAACCACTCGACTCCACTGAGCAAAGCGATTACAAATATATTCTCCATATTCCGGGACATTCCTGTGCATTTAGATTGTCCATGGAGCTTGGTATGAATGTAGTGGTCCTCCTCGTGAAATCGTCATATACACTGTGGTTTCACAAATTTTTACAGGATGGGGTTCATTATCTACATGTCGAGTCAGATCTATCTAATTTAACAGAAGTAATGGACTGGTGTTGGGCGAATCCTGTGAAGTGTAAAAAAATCGCTGAAAACGCGAAAACGTTTTATGATACACATCTCTCACAAGATGGTGTATTAGACTATTGGCAGAAAATATTGATAGATTCCGAATCTAAAACCGGTGTTTATAAGTACAATGTGATATCTGCTCGTGATGTAGGTTCTAGAATGGAGATGAAATTGCTCTCTAAAAGTAAGTGTTCTAAAATTTCACCCAAGAAAAAGAAACAACTTATCAATGTAGCCGATTGGAAAATAATATGGGAAAGCAAAACAACTCTTGTACAACATTCAGAGTCGTTGGGAGTAGTCAGAAAAATTGTGAAGGACTCTAAATTGGAAGAATTTATTCACGAAATATTTATTGGGGCGTGTATAATTCCTCAAATGAAGTATTCAGATCAATATTCTGAACTAGTTTATTTCGATATCAAAGAAAAGGTTTCGTATTGGAAGTTCGTAGAAGGAATAAGTCTGGCGGAATACTTGAAAAAACCAGATCTCGACGTTACAGTTTTGATGGATATTCTCGTCCAAATTTGTGGCATTCTCGAAATTGGTTTAGAAGAATTTGATTTCTGTCACAATGATATCTTTCCATGGAATATCATGCTGACTCCCTGTAGCAAACCAAGAAATTATTTTACTAAACAAGGAGTGTGGAGATCTCAAGGGCCTTTCAAAGTCGTGTTACTGGACTTTGGAAAATCACATGTGGTTTATAAAAACATTCACAGGGGGTTAATCAAACCATACACCACTAGTAGTGTTCAAGACATTATCATACTACTGGTTTCTGTGTGTAGTGGCCTCTTAGCTCAACACTGTGAATCAAGAACTTTAACTTTTATATTTGACTTGATGCAATTTCTTTCGAGAGAGCCAAATTATTGTCCTCATTTTAGGTCTGCAGGACAAATCAGAAAATTCACCAAAAAGGCTAGAAAGTACACAGAGATCATTTATTCTGATAAACACTCTCTAGAGAGTTTAAGACCTATAGATTTGATCAAACATTTGGGTATCAGAATCGAAGACAAACGAATTGCATCTCCTCGAGTTGGAAATAATCCAAGAGTATATCTCCCAGACGATTGTTTTGATGATCCCTATTACTTCTTAGAATTTGCGAAAAGAATTGATGAGTTCGATACAGTTGAAAAGATCACTCTCAAGACTATTGGTAAAATAGTACATGGTTTGAATGCCAAGAAACGAGGGGGTAAAATTTACAAAGACATTACTACATGTTTAAACAAATGAATAGTAGAAAAAATGCAAAAAGTACAAAGGTCGGATATAACTACACAACCTCAATTTTCATTTGCTCACGAGTATTTAAAATCACAAGTTATGAAAATTGCAACAGAGTTTGGGGGTAATCCAGATTCAGATGATGTCAATGAAAAAGCCAATAACCATTTTAAAATGGTTGCCAAAATAGTCAAAACTTATATGACAATAATAGAATCATTTACAGAAGCTGATCTTAAAAAACTATCTAGTCAGGAAAATAATCTAGAAGTTCTTAACAGGTTTCTAGCTCTTCGGCAATTATCGGAAACTCAATTGATGGGCGTTCTACAAGGCACTTGGGGTATCCCTCCTAATATTACAAGTGGTGACGAATTCCAAGCAGTAGTTGCTAATTCTGATTCAACGGTTACGAGAGCACAATTATGGTCGAGTGTCAAAGACTTGTAATTCTAAAACAAGAATTACAAGACAAAATTATTATCTGCCTTTAGCTGAGCAAAGGATCCATAGGATACCACAGATCAAGAACATCATACCACCAACGGTACTCATAGCGTAACCAAAGATGGTTAATGTATTGAGAGGAATAGCTTCGTCTTTAGAAACAGAATCTTCCCCTGCTTGTTTTAATCCATATGCAGTCATGACGACACCACCGCCACACAAGAGGATACCGATAAAAGTCAAAACTGCTATAGTTGTGCAATTGTTTTTAGCCATTTTATTAATTGTGACTTTTAAGAAAAAATAAATAAAAAAAATGGACAACAAATCCGTAGCACGCCAGAAAATACAAAATTATCTAAACAATATATCTAACACATCCGGAGTAGAAAGCAAACTTCTAATGATGGATGAACTATTTAAATATTTATCAACTAATGGGAGAATCATGATTAAAGAGTCCATGTTTAGAGAAAGTGTTCGGCAAAAACTTTTTGAATTATTTTTTAGTGATTGTATAACTCAAGCTGTAGATTGGTATCGATCAATTTTTAATTGTGAAATTTCCCAAGACAAACCTTCAACTATTATCCATTATCATTCGTGATTCCCGTGTAAATGTTATTTATAAGAATTAAATAACATTAAAATATGACAACACATCAAGACCCTTATCTGGACGGAATGAATAACTATGATGAACTAGAACATCAAGTTAATAACGTTATAGCTGGAAAAGCTCCAAATAGTTTTGACTTTCAAAAAATACTCAAAAATCCTCTTGTATATTTGGGAGCTACATTCTTAATATTTTTAGTAATTCTGTGGTTTTGGTCTCCTGGATTTATGAAAGATGACGAAGATAACACCAAACTTTGGTTGTTGCTTGTAATTACTACGGCGTTGTCTTTAGCAAGTACGGGGGCTATCTGGTGGTTTTTTCTGAGAAAAACAAACACCGATTAATTCTTTTTCTTGATCAACCAAAAATTTTGAACAAGGTAAAAAGTTATCATAAAAAATATTGCTTTCAAAATCATTCTGATTACTGCGTTGTTAGTCACAGGAATGATTTTGATTAATAAATAATCAACAGGTGGTAAAGATAATATCACAAATAATGCGCTTGCAAAAATTGCCATTTTGAATTCGCTTACAAGACCTCCTATTTTTTGCTGAGACCCGTCCTTTTCAAAAAGATAATCTACAATTTGTAATTCTGGATGTGTAGGTGCATTTTTATCAGTTGGTAGTGAATTTATACTGTCTGCCATTTTGGGATAATCGTGATTTTTTAAATAAATAAATCCTCGTGTTTCTGATAATAAATGCCGAATAACAGAGATAAAATTCTTGATCACTTACTAGAATTCAAAAATGTTAAGTTGTTCAATAATTCTAAAACTAAAATAGTAGTTAAGGACTCTAAAACTTTAGGTACTGAATTAGTATGCCGTCGGCGTATTAAAAAGGGAGAAAGACTCGCATGGTATAAGTTCATGGTATTCAACATGGATACACACAAAGCTTACAAGCATTCTATGTACTCTATGACAGTTTATACTAAAAAAGAAAATATTAGTGATAGATTAATTGGAGATCTATTCAACGGGAGTCTTCAAATGCCATCTCCCAAAAATATCACGTATTACGCTTTTTTCTCTAACGAACCAACATTTTCAGATGATATGAATTGTTATTTAGATATAGAAACCAAGTTAAATTACAAACACCGAAAAAAGGTAAAAGTAGGTGATACGATGACCTATTCACTAAGAGCCGAGAGAGATATTTTACCAGGAGAAAAGATAACTTGGTGTTATGGTCCTGTTTACGATAGAAAATATGTGCCTAATTGTCCGGATCAATAAATACAAAATGAATTTAACTCCTAAATAGTATTTAAGAAAATGCAAGCTGAACTAACTGCTAGATATATTGAGGATATGGAACAGGGATCTCTCCCTGTCAGAGAATATTGGAAACTTGAAGCTGGAGGGTCTTTTTGTACGCTGGAAATTCAACCAAATGACGGATGGGTGAATATCGAATTTGATACCCGCCGTGGACGGCGCCGTCAACATTTTAGGCGAATGAAAGAGATTAAGCAAGAACAAGAGATGTCGTCTCTTGGTTACAACCAGAGAGATAGTTATTAATTTTAATTTCATAATAATAGAATATTATCATGAAATATCAACTATTTATTCATCATCTGAGTGATCTTCATCACCAGAGTTATCTTCGTTAGCTACTACTTCCTCATCGCCAGAGTTATCTTCGTTAGCTACTACTTCCTCATCACCAGAGTTATCTTCGTTAGCTACTACTTCCTCATCACCAGAGTTATCTTCTTCGGCTTCTGAGTCTTCGGCTTCTGAGTCCGTTTTATCATCAAATCCGGAACTCTCAGAAGACTCATTCCACGCGTCTAATTGCTCGATTAAATTAATATATAAAAGCTCATTATTCATGTATCCCCGTAGATCTGTAACCTCGCCATCCAAATGATACTGAGGAGACCATTTTAGCTTCTTATCAGATCTGAACTTGACCTTTTTGTGAAGTTTATCAGCCTTAAGATTTTTCTTTAATCTCGGTACAATTTCATCACCTTTCTTATATTTAATAGTCAATGTGTGTTCCTCCAAAAAGTCATGAATTGGTGCCGAATTAGCAACTAAATCTTTTGGTTGTTTGACTTTATTATCTACTTGTGCCATAGAGCTAGCTGCGACATACTGACTAGATGAAGCGGACTGACTAGATGAAGCGGTTTGGTTTGTCTGATTAATTTTCATACCTGTATTTCCCAGAGGCCTCATCATACCGCTTTGGTTAGTTGTCGGGTTGACATTTATCCCCCCTGTTGACATTCCTAAATAACGTTGTTGCATACCAAAACCCATGGGATTTAGGCCGGCATTATTAGAAGTATGCATAGAGATGTTCATTTTGAAATAAAAACCAATTTTTAAATATAAAATAAATGCAACGGTGTGAGTATAATGAAGAATTATGTCGTCAATTTACTTTTATGGCTGATTACTATGTTAAGAAAGGCAAGTTCATGCCATATGGAATGACATATCAAAAAGCCGTAAGAGCCCTTAACGAACTTGGAACTAAATTAGGTCGAGCTGTAGAGATCAAAGACGTATTTGTTCCTCGAAAAAATATAGAAATTACCGAAGAAAATATCAAAAAAAGCCGTGGTAAATTTCCCATTAAAGGTGTTGGAAAAGGAGTAGCGCAAAAAATTTTACAATTTCAAGAAACTGGCAGCGTTGAAGAGTATAAACTTGCTAAAAAAGATAAGTTAATGGATAAGAAAATTAAACAAGGAAAAGTAGCCGCTCCAACCACTACTTCTAAAGCTGTGAGTGCTCTATCTAAAGTTTCTTATATAGGAGAAGCTACAGCTAAAAAGTTAGTCAAAGATTACGGATTTAAAAATGTATCAGAACTACGGAAAGCTGCTAAAATTGGTTATTTTGATTCAGGTGCTTATGTAACCAAATCCCCTAACGGTAAATCATTGAAATTTACTAAAAATCAGAAAAAGATGATTGATTACCATACACGACTAAAAAGAATTCCAAGAGCTTTCACTAAAGCATTAGAGGATACGACTAAACATTTACTAGATAAGAAATTCGGTAAAAATAGTTACCAAATAGCTTTTGGTGGTAGTTATAGACGTGGAGCAAAAGATTCTGGAGATATAGACATATTAATAAAAAGCGAGGTATTTACTTTAAAAGAATTTGTGAAACTTTTGAAAGATTGGGGTGTTGTTTTTGACACTCTTTCAGAAGGTAAGGACGATTTCAAAGGGTTGGGTAGATGCCCAGGAATGAAGAAATTTATCTTTCGCATTGATATTATGTTTACTAAACCCGAGAATTGGAATGCTGCCTTGATGCATTTTACAGGTAATGATGTCTTGAATAGGTTAATGCGTGAAAAAGCCAAGGAACTACGTGAATACGACGGTAAGAAATATCCTCATGGAGCTATATTGAGTCAAAAAGGTTTGTTTGTGAGAGGAGCAAATAACAAGTCTTCTGGAAAAAGAGTCATTTCTGGTGGTTTGAAATCAGAAAAGCAACTTTTCGATATATTAGGTATGAAATATTTACCACCCACGCAGAGGGGTAGTAAGATTAAATAATTGTTATTATACTTATAATAACAATTTATATAGAGTTTACAACGACAAATTACTGAAATTCAACACAAAATCTCCTGTTTGTGTGTTTTTAGGTGGATTTTCTTCTTGTAATTTTTTCAAATCTTCCTCGATTTCTTTTGATTTTTGCAACTCCCGTAGCCGCAAATCAATATCTATCATGAAATTCTTTAGTTTTTTAGAATTCATCGTGTAATCAAATGGAAGTTCTGTCATCTTTTTGCCATTGAAAAGTGATTGAGCAAATAACTCGATCTTTGCTTTTCTGTTCATTCTACTTCTGATAGCACTCCGCTCTTTGGTTCTTTTTCTCGCTTTTTCTAAAATTTTGTCAATATTCCGCGGTCTCGTGTACGGAGATTTTCTCATCATACTTTTTGTTCTTTTCTTGCGTGCTGATTTACCCATCCTCAATTTACAACAGAATATCCGTTACAAATTCATTTTTGTACCCGATCTCGAAACCATTTAGTGATGATGTATTTCTCCCCTTTTTCCACGGGAGTACCACGATGCATAGTTCTTTCGTTAGGGCTCCCGTCTTCCTTTAGATTGTACCATATCACAGCTCTTCCGGCTACAGGATGGACAGGTGTATTAAGAGTTACGAATTCAGTATCACCCCCTTTGTCTACATCGTTTAAATAAACAGTAAATGTCCAAGTTCTTTGACCTTGATAATTAGCATTATCTCCGGCGAATTGTTCAAACTCTTCAGTATCTGGATGAAAATAATCATGATGCGCTTTGAATTGATTACCGACCATGTAATGTTGTATCTGACATGGCTCACAGGTATTTAGAGACAAATCCATAAATTTACAAATTTTGTCTTCTATAGAACTGTGTTTGGAATTACTTTTATCAAAATAACATGTTTCTGACGTTCTAAAGTCTTTATCACCGTTGTAATGAGTCAATGTCGATGGAGTCATTTTACCTTGAGCCGATTTAATAATATCTGAACATTCAGACGGTGATAGAAAATTTTCAATAACATATACAGGTGTATCTTCATCGCCAACATTCATACCTTCACGAGCTAATCTACGATGAAGTCTCATATTCTTTTTGTTGTGATGGTAATTAGATACGGTTTGAGACGGAGTAACTAGTAATGACGCTATTATCAACCCTACTGCTATTACTCCTAACGAACCACTTAGATATAATCTAGTTTTATCAGCCAGTTTGTCTTTTAAGAAAAATATTATGACGCTGATCAATGAAATCCCGATTCCTATGTAAAGTAAAGTATTATTCATTTATTCCTTACCAAAAATTATATTCCTTAAAATGCTTCTAGATGGACTTAAAAACAAATTGAAATTTTGAATCGTATGAATGAAAATTAAATGTGTACAATTTTATGGAACAGTTCAAGAAATTTTTTATACCTTTGTAATGAGAATGTGCAGATTTTATTTGAAAATGTTACTACGCCACAAAATGCCACTAATAACACAATTAGTAATACCAGTCAAATAATTGAATATCCAAATATTACGAACTTCACATCACCACTCATGAACTTCACATCACCACTCATGAACTTCACATCACCACTCATGAACTTCACATCA
>JAAHTH010000485.1_pt2 | contig 13183 bp, 29 predicted proteins | sample 6116091 | NCBI WGS metagenome assembly JAAHTH01 (sample SAMN13939990, study PRJNA603662) | sponge metagenome | isolation source: marine sponge | host: Mycale hentscheli | place: New Zealand | collected 2006
TTAATTGCTGATGAGTTAAACGCAATAGGTATTCAGCAGATGATAATAGAACTTAAAGATGATTGCTTGGATAACGAGAAGGTAGTAAAATTACTCCACGAGTTCTCCAAGTACGCTATGATACACGACACTAGAGTAAGGGACCTAGCTATGTACAAGGAAAAGATTTACTTAGCTAGAGAAAAGTACGCTAGTATATCTATGAAGTATCAAGGCTTACTGTCTAGGAATAAAGAACTTACCGACAAGTTATCCACTAAATTTGATAATATCTAATACAAAACTTTATGCTAGGATTGATTTACCTGCTCATTGAGGGCGCAGTTACACTCGTGTTTTTATCAGTAACTATATATTTAATGCACATAATATTTGACAAGAAATGGAAAAAGGAAAAGTAATTAAGAATGACATCACAGATAAATTTCTGGACGATGAGTATCAGGTACGTGAGTTCTTGAATGGACTTGAAAGTGCGATTGATAAATTATTAGAAGATGGAGGACTTTCGTCCGACTACTAAACACCTTTATTATAATAGTATATATTATACTATTATTATAGAGTACCCCTTTAGGGGGTACTCTTATTATACTATTATTAATTATAATATATTATAATACAATGCAGATAAGAGAAAACTTTGTGAACAGCTTGATAGACAAATACAACGAGCTGTGGAGAATAGACATACGTACAAAGCGTAGAGACAGAAAGCTAGTGTTGGCTAGGCAATGCTTCTTCTACATCCTGAGAACTCAGTACAGGATGAGGTATCAGGAGATAGCTAACATCTTTGATAAGAACCACGCATCAGTTATACACGGTGAACGTGTAATCAGAGATATGATTTACATAGGAGATAGAGATACAGAGGATACACTACAAACTGTTGTGGATGTATTCCGACTGCATTCACTAGATATCAAAAGCTATGTATCTACTAAGTCTGTAATGCTAGATGAGCTAGAGAAAATAGTGAAGGCTATGAGAGTTCTAGATGAGATAGAACCACAGGAGATTAAACGTATTGTTGATAACGTGTGGAAAGCGAAGCCTAGCGAGGTGGCTTAATGGAGTAATAAATTCGTAAATTAGATTCAGTAACTTAAACAATAGAAACGATGAGTAGACATCAATTCAAAACAACAAACATCAAAGGCAAAGAGTACGTAGAGGTAAATCAACGTATCAAGTATTTTCGCGAGAGCGGTAACTATGAGGGATGGTCTTTGTCTACAGAGGTTACCCACCTAGACGATAGCAGTTGTGTTATCAAAGCTACCATAGCTAATAAGGAAGGGTACATTGTAGCCACAGGATTTGCTCAAGAGGATAAATCTTCTAGCTACATCAACAAGACTAGCTATGTAGAGAACTGCGAGACATCTGCTTGGGGACGAGCATTGGCAAATCTAGGTATCGGTATAGACACGTCTATAGCTTCTTCTAACGAGGTTTCTATGGCTATATCAAAGCAGAATACCAAAGCACCTGAGAAAGTGGCTGAGAAGTCTTCTAAGAAAGTCCTGACGGATGAGGTCAAGGCTAAGATGCTACAAGCTGTGAAGAATGGTAAGACTGATGCAGTTCAAACTGCACTAGAGAACTATGAGGTTTCAAAGAAAGAAGCCTCTGAGATTCTAGCCAATGCATAGCGAGACGGACCCAACTCTAGGTACAAGGCTTGTAATATCTAACGATAAGGGCTTTCACCTAGAGATTTGGAAACCTGATGCAGATGTGAAGGCGCACATATGGCAAAAGATGTACGGAGAAGAAGAGCTGTATGTTATGGCTATAACTAGAGATGATATAGCAGATATGATTTATCAACTAGAAACAATGCTAGAATGAACGACATAGAAAGATTCCAAAATGACGAAGAGTATTATGCAGACAAATCGTATATGTCTAATAGTGCCTTCAAACTATTGAGGCAATCTCCTACTAAGTTTCATTTATGGAAACAAGGTAAGTGGTCTTATCCAAGCACATCATTCTTTGATGTAGGCTCTGCTTTACACGCATTGTTCCTAGAAGGAAAGGAGATAGGGTTACGTTGGGAAGGAACTCGCAGAGGAAATGAGTACAAGCAATTCTGTGCGGAGAACCCTAACAACCTTATACTTCCTTCCAAGGATTATGATTTGGTATATGCTATGGCTGATAAGCTGAATAAAATTCCTGAGGTTTCAGAACTTATGGGGTTTGATTTCCAGCCTGAGGTTCCAGCAGTATCTACATATGTAACTGCATCAGGTTTAGAAATACCTGTAAAGGGTAAGGCAGATGCGTTGGTAGATAATGGAGAGGAAAAATATATAGTTGACCTAAAGACTACAGCAAAATCTCTAGACGAGTTTAAACGCTCCGCTAGATTTATGATGTATAACCAACAGGCAGCATTATATACTAGGCTTTTTGGCTTAGATAAATTCTTCTTCCTAGTTATAGAAAAGCAGTTCCCATACGAGGTAGGAATATTTGAGTGTAGTACAGACTTTATACAGCAAGGAGATTGGGAGCTAGAGTCTAGTGCTAACAAGTACGAAAAATTATTTATTAATAATGAATTTAAGCCCTACAATGCAATCATCGACACAATTTAGTAGACTAGAGAATGTGGTTCTTAGTGCTGTATCTGCAACATCAGGTGTAGAAGTAGCTAAGGTCCTGTCCTCTTCTAAAATGAAAGAGGTTGTATTAGCACGTTCCGTAGTCTGCGTACTGCTAGACAAATTCGGATACGGCAAAAGAGAGATTGGTCGCATAGTAAATGTTGACCACAAGAGTGTACACATCTTTATCGGTAGTCACGATAATAGGATGGCTGACAGGAAGTATGCTTCTGCATACAACAAGTCAATGAAATTTGTTGAGGACTATGAGTCGTCAAATGAAAACTTAGAGGGAAAGGTAAATTCTCTTTATACTAAGTATTTAGACCTAGAGTCTAAGTATGAGCATTTATTACAATTATTAACTTCAAATTAATCAAAATGTCAGACAAGGTATTTGTAGGAAAAACTACTGTTGTAAACACACAGTACGGTCAAATCGTAAAAATCGCTTTAGGTCCACAGGACTTTGAAGTATTGCAGAACTCTAAGAATCCAAAGGGTTGGGTAAACTTAGAGATGAAGGACAAGCGCGATGGTGGTAAATATGTTCAGCTCCAAGGAGAGATGAAGGCAAAACCACAAGCGGTAAACGACACTGACGATATGCCGTTCTAATTATTTTTTTCATTGGTACTTATTAGTAGGGGGGCATTGCCCCCCTTCTTTAATTATAACCTTTAATAAAAAAGAAAGATGAATTACAAAGAGTTAAATGGTATATCCATTAGAGAGGGATTTGTAAAATTCCACAACGAGAACCCGCACATATTTGAGGCATTTGAAAAGCAGGTCTTTAAAGCTGTGGCTAGAGGTAAGAATAAGATAAGTTCTAAGCTAATAATAAATTGGATTAGATGGAACGAGTTCTTAGATAGTTCAGACAAGAACTTTAGAATCAACGATGCATATCAATCGTACTACTCAAGATTATTCGTAGAAAAACACCCTGAGTTTACAGATGTCTTTAACTTCAGGAAACTAAGAAACGAAGAAGATGGTGCGTTTATGTCAGTCGCAGACGATGGTCAAATATCATTCTATTGATATGACACGCAAGAGAAAACACGTAAGAGAGATACAGAAATACTTGGATATGCTAATGATAGACCAAGTAAACATAACGCTACACGCAAGTAGATTTGGATGGAGTGAAGACATACAGAAACAATTAACCAACTCAGCCCTACTTATCCGTAAGTACCAGCGTAGGTTGAGACTAATAAAAATGTAATATGAGTGATAAGTATTTTTGTGGTGGATGCGATAAGCAGATACCTATAGTGATTGGTGTTAACCAACTACATATATGCGATTGTGGAACCCTTAATAACATAGGAGATGCAGAGTGATGAAGGACAAATGATTTATGACGTTGGTGTGCGCCTTGCTTGGAAGAAGAAGCGAGGTAACGGATACACCAATATGTACCAAGGTACAAAGGACAGACCCTTTCAGTTTGTAACAAGGGCAAAGTCTCTTGAACACATCAATCGCAATCCCGAGATGATAGCTAAGATGATGTCGTTCGTAGGAGCAACAGGTAAAAGCGTTTACGATTTTCATATCATAGAGGAGTTCTATCGTAAAGAAATTAGTAAATCCTTTTCACATAAAGAAGATGATTATAGTAAAGAGTTTGGAGAATAAATAAATAGTTATGGTTAGAAATATAGTTTATACAGCGGAAGAGCTTAGAGGCTCATTGACCACCCTTAGAAACGAGGGAGTCAAGAAAGGTGCTTGGACAGGATTTGATTCCTTGTTTGACAAGTATTCAGTTAAGAAGGGAAGTACAACATATATCTATGCGGGGGCGCACCAAGGTAAATCTCAGTTTGCCTTTGAGTTGATGATGAATCTATCTCAGTTCTCAGGATGGAAATGGGCAGTGTACTCTCCAGAGACAGGTTCTCCAACAGAGGTATTTGCAGAACTGCTATGGGTGTACCTACGTAAGCCGTTCTTTATCAACGATAAAGTCACAGCTACAGACGAAGAAACAGATAGTGCTATTAAGTTTATAAACAAGCACTTCTTTATTATTGATAGCGGACTTCAGGACCTAAGTATAGAGGGTTATTATACAGCAGTAGAAGAGATAGAGGAGCAGTACGATTTAAAGATTGACGGTTGCCTAGTTGACCCCTTCACAGAAATCAAGACTGATGTATCCTCAGGAGTACGTGATGATATAGCTATTGGTCAGATACTTACAAAAGTTCGTAAGCATTCTGCGGATAAGGATTTTCATACCATTGTAACAGTACACACTAAACACCAACAGGCTAAGTATAAAAACGGAGTCCCCTATGTTGATGTACCTACGATGAATGATATCGCAGGCGGTATGCAGTGGTCCCGTAAAGGTATGATGGTTGTTAATGTGTGGCGTTGCCCCTTTGGATTAGAAGATGAGAACGGCATACCCTATGAACCTAATCAAGTTAAGATTACGGTAGTGAAAGCAAAACCTAAGATTGTAGGTAAGCTAGGAAGTGTTACCTTGTATTACGATAAATTGTCTAATAGATATTATGAACTTAGCAAAGATGGAAGCAAACAATTCGCATACCCACAGTCTGATTATTGATAGAAAGAAAGCATTCGCTAATCTAGTTAGAGCTTATCTAAGATTTAATGTTAGCGATGCACTAAATATAGTTGTGGAAAAAGATGGAGATATATCCGTCAACGGAACAATGTATAAATTTGACGTATCAGATTATACAGGGTGTACAAAAAACTACATATTTTATAACCCCTCATCAGGCAGACTTTTGATACAAAAAGAAAATGTTAAAAAAGTTTATAAAATAGAGGTAGATTTGTTAGATAATTAATTATATTGTGAAAGATGAAAACTACTAAGGATTACATATTAGAAGTTTCTTCCGAGGTTACTAACTTGCTTCTAGAGAAGAATGATGCCTACGGGGACTCAGCCCTCTACCCCGTGGGTATCTTCTCTAGGGGTGATGCAATAGATAGCCTTAGTGCGAGAATAGATGACAAGCTGATGCGTATAAAATCAAGAGGCATTACAGATGCGACTGAGGACACAGTTCAGGATTTAATTGGCTACCTTATACTATTAAAGATAGCTCTAAGACAAAAGGAATGACTTGGAAAAAGAACGAGGATAGCTTATTTGAACACCTAAAGAGTAATTATATTCCAGACCTTGAGTGGTCCGAAGGTCAGTACAATCACTACGACTGCTATTCCCTTTCTCTAGAGTGCGACATAGAACTCAAGTGCCGTAACAAACACTATGATGACCTGCTTATAGAAAAAGCTAAGTATGATAAACTTGTTGCTAGAGCAAAAAAGCATCTCACTATACCTGTCTATATTTCCCAAACGCCTAATGGTATATACGCGTTCAATCTAGCGAGTATGTCTCAACCTATTTGGCAGATAAAAGGTATGCCTAAAACTTCGCACTTTAATCAGCGTCAGTTCATAGACAAAGAGGTTGGATTTCTAGACATTAAAAAAGCCAAGTTCTATGAATAACGATATAACATTAATGCTTCCTAAGCCCCCAAGCCTGAACCAATATTACGCGGGTAAACATTGGGCTATACGTAAAAAACAAAAAGATGAATACAGCGCATATTGCAAAGCAGAGCTTGAGAAATTTGATTCTTTTACCTGTGATTCTTATGAGATTCATATCAGGTATAATTCTCGTCACGATGTTGACAATGTTATTCTTGTTTCAAAATTTCTCTCTGATACTCTCGTATCTCAAGGCATTGTTAAAGATGATGGTAACAAATACTACAAAAGGCTTAACATCGTTATTGACAAAGAACTTCCAAAAGACTCGTTCTTGGTTAAAGTTAAATGCAAAAACGTAAACTACCTAAGTGATGATTAATCAAAGAAACTATCAGACTTGTAAATTAATTAAGAACAGGATTGACCTCTACCTATATGAAATGGCAATTCTATTTGCGAATCTAGGAACCGACTCTACAGTTGAGGAGATACAGGATGCTTATAGGAAAGAAAAAGAATATATAGATTTAATTGCAGAGCTTGATGCTGATAAAGCAGACAGAATAAGAGCTAGTTATTGAAATGAACCTAGATGAGCATTACGAAGAAATCACCGATTCTGAAGCAAATTTCATTATCGATTTACACGACACAATTGACGAATTGGTCCGTAGAGATATACCCGTCACATTGGTACGCTTGGGCTTTGAACTTGACATATCAGCAACAGAACTCAATGATTACGTACACTTAATAATATCAATACTAGACAAGGTTGAAGAAAAATACTCGGTACGATAAATCACAAATTGAACTAGAGGCTTTAGCCTCTGTAGAACAAAATAGAATAACAGAACCACTCGGTTCTTTTATATATCAACGTGCCTTAGAGGTTTCATCATCAGCCTTTGTAACGAACGGAGACAAAGAGCTTCAGCAATCATTAGTTGATGAAGCAGTAATGAGAGTGTGCGACAAGTTCCTGCATTACTACAAAGAAGGTGGCTCTGCTGCAAACCTAATCATTAGTATTATATACTCAACTATGACCAACAAAATCGTAGGTCTTAAATGGAAAGATGTCTATGGTCAAAAGATTAAAGGTCGTTTAGTTTGCGTGGAAGACGGTGAGAAAGTAACAAAATTAGTAAAGTACATAAAAGACGATAACATAAGTAAAAAACTATGATGGAGATTTATAGCGATTGGGTATTGGTTAGTTCTATAGGATTGATGTTTGCATTTCTATTTATTTTTGAACCCTACGGATGGGTAATGGAAAGAGTATTGCCGTTTAAGCCATTTAACTGCGTTCTGTGCCTCTCTTTTTGGTCTAGCTTACTCTTGTATGCTTTTCTTGAAGTTAATCCCTTATACGCAATCTATACGGCTTTTATTGCAGAGCTATCTTACAGAAAGTTAGTTAATGAGTAAAGAGAAAAATGTAAATTATAACAGTGGTTGGCTCTTCCTTTATTGGGACGAGCCTCTTTTTTCTAACTCTAATATTAACGACAATGCCGATACCAGTTCCCAATCTAAAGGAGACAAGACCAGAGTTCACGAATAGATGTATGAGTAACGAATCAATGATGGATGAATACCCAGAAACATCCCAACGATTAGCTGTATGTTACAAATCGTGGACATCGGAAATTAAAAAAGTAAAATAATGGAAGGATTAACAAGAGCGTTCCATATGTTCTTTGAGTATAGCGAGTTTGATTCTCCCGATGAGAGGAATAGCTATATAAATATGGATGTAGCATTTCTAAACAAACTATCTAAAGCCCGTGAGCTTGCAGATATAGGGTTTAAAATTACAAGCGGGTACAGAAGTCCTGCTCATAATGCAAAGGTAGGTGGCGTACCCTCAAGCAGTCACACAATTGGTAGAGCCGTAGATATCTACGCTCCTACCTCAACACAAAAATATCTAATTATTAACGCTCTTCTCCAAGTAGGGTTTAATCGCATCGGTGTAGCAAAGAACTTTATACACGTTGATGATGACCCAAGCAAAAGTGAAGATGTAATCTGGACCTACTAATGAAAAATGATTTTGATGTAAGCGATTCGTTCGCTGACTTCGTAGACGAAATGACTAATGACGAGAAAAACAATAACGCTCAATGCTCCATTGATAATCCAGAGTGTGAGGCGTGTGGTAGCTGATTATGAAAAATCCAATAACAAGACTATTAAGCGGGGGTGCGAAGGAAGCTGTGGAAGCAGTTGCCAATGTGGTAGATAGATTCGTATCTACCCCCGAAGAGAAAGAAGCTGTGCGTCAAAGCATAGAAGAAGAAATCACCAAGCGTTGGCAGGCCGACAGCCTTACCGATTCTTGGTTGAGTAAGAACGTTAGACCATTAACCCTTGCAACCGTTATGATATTTCTGGTGCTTATGACCTTCTTTGAAGGATTTGGTATTAGTAGTATTAACGAGAGATGGATTGGGTTATGGGAGCTGGTAAGCGTAACAGTGATAGGCGGGTACTTCGCAGTAAGAACCGTGGACAAGAGAACAAAAGTAAAGTAAGCTGGTGCGAATATGCACCTATAGAATGTACCTGTAACGGTACTTGTAATAAGAAGGGGGGACGTTAATCGTTCCCCTTTTCTTTTTGGGATTCCTTGTATCCCTTCTCATATTCAACGTGCATCTCAAGAACATAGATTCTATCCTCTATGTCGTTGATTACAACAATCTTTTTATCAAGCCTTTCGTGTACAGTGTGTAGCTCCATCTTTAGCGATGAGAACTCTGCATAAATACCACCCGCTGCAAACACTGCTGCAACAAGCCATATCAACATAGACCAATTTTCTTTTATAAAGGATTTACTTTCTTCCGCCATTACGCTTATTCATAAAGTACCACTTCTGTGCAGTGTAACCTATGGATGCTAAAAGCAGTAATATCTTGAGTGTGTTCTCCAAGTTAGAGAACGACAATGCCATTGTAGACGAGTTGATTAAAAGAACTTTCAAGTCTGTAGTATCCATTATGGTGTGTATGTTACTCCTCCGTCTTCGCAGAACTTGTCCGTAATACCATCTTGAGGGTAGAACACATCGCCTTGGTAGTTATCTTGCTCGTTAAATAAGTCATTGTCACAACCATCGGCAGTAGCGATTGCCTTAATTGCCGCATTGTCAAGGATATAATTAGTGATACGCTTGTTGATGTAAGATAACTTACTGTCAACAGTAGTAGATATAGTGTCAAGGATGTATTGGTCTTGCTTCTGCTCCTCTGCTTTAGTGGTTGCAGTTGCAGTGCGTAATATAGAGATGGCTGCTTTCGCAGAGTACATAGCCAAGGTATACTTCACCAACTTAAACAACCCTTGTTCTGCTACATTTAATGATTCAGCTAATACTTTAGCCTCAAGGTCATCATACAAACAAGTACCCAACAAGTCTTGGATAGAGGTGAATTGCTCTAATTGTATTAAAGCTAATAAAGCACCACGGTCCATACGCTTCGGCAGAGGGAAGTTCTGGTACAAGTAGTTATCGTCTATGAAGATTACATCAACCATTATTATACGTCTTCTGTGTTAGCTCCTTTAATGCTCTCCAAGTTGATTGGCTCCTCTACGATAGACAAGTTCATCTGGTCGTATCCTACAGTAGCAAAGATTCTATTTACAGAGTCTAAAAGAATTTCTCTATTAGGTAGCGTTTCAGTCGCTCTAAATATTTGGTAAGCCGTAACAAGTTCGTTACCTGTGCCTCCCAATTTACCACTAACCATAACACCAAATAGAGTAGGAGAAGTAACGTTGTGGGCTGTAAGAATTTTAGCGTCATTAAGTTTGGATAGAACGTCTACTGTTTTGTCTAAATTATTGATGTCTAAAGGAGTGAATTTAGGAGCGTCTTCTTCTTTCTTTACCCAAGAGACAATGAAGTTATCTGCTTCAGCACCTGTAAAAGACTCCTTGAACTTACTGTACTCCTCACGCTTCTGCTCTGCACTCATATTTCTACCAATGAAGGTAGCCAATACTCTTGGCGTAAAGCCGTTCTCCGCAGAGTTCTTAATGTGCTTACCAAAGCTAAAGTCAGATTCAATGTAATGGAATGCAGAAATATAATTGGGAACACCATAGTATGGGTTACCACTATATGGGTTACCTACATAAAGTACCGCTTCAGTACCGCTCTTATCAAACTTGTTAAATGCCTTAATCTTACGAGGCTCATTGTGCTGTACAGAATTAGAGCCATAGCCGAAACTTCTACGAACGATGTAGTGTGTTACCTCACCCTTGTCATTTGGCTCCGCTACACGCACTCCTTTAGGGTCTAAAGACTTAAATTCAAGTATCTTTGTACGCCCCTTGTTCCAACGAACATATAATGCTAATGCACCCTTATGCTCATATTGGAATGATGCGTGAGTTAGTACCTCGTACAACCCCTTGTTGTTACCACCACAGTGGTTTACAAATGCCTTTAGTTCTGCCTTGGCTTTATTCGTAGATGCAAAGTCATCAGAATAGTCAATGTCGTTACCGACTACCATCTTTGCTTTCTTGGTTAGTATACCACTATGCACAGGTGATTGGCGTAACATCTTCTCAAGGATAACTGGGAAGTCATCGTTAACACCGAACTTAATGTAGTCCCCTACGAGGGTATGTCCTAATTTGTAACGACCATTAAGGTCTTCAATAGAGTTCTCTAACTCGTTGGTTGCAATAGAATGCTCTGTAGCTTGCACATAAGTGTTAGATGCAAAGTATTCTGATATATTAGATAGTAGTCCCATTGTATTAATTTACAATTTATAGGTCAGTAAACCTCACGGTAGAGCCATAAATACCTGTACCCGTTTGAGTAACTGTATAATCTTGCACCTCTGTAAGATACTTGTAGCTATCACCGCTATTGGTAATAGTAAGTTCGTACTCACCTCCTTCAAGGTCATTAGACAAAAGGTCTATATTAATCTGAATGAAATCCTTACAAGAGTCAAGGTTGTTTAGGTCAGTAAGATTGGTAATCGTTAGACTACCTGTTCCTACGACCTTGTCCAAAGTTACGTCAAAGCTGTTCACCGTAAAGGATGAGAGCTTGACGAAAGATAGAGTATTAACAACTCCTGTCTTCAGTCTTTTCATTTATTGATTATTATAGTTCAGCAGGTGCGTTGTCTGCAATAAAGGCGCGTACTTCAGCATTGGTGTATACGGTGTAGTTAGGAGCTGTCTGTCCATCGCCTAAAGCGATAAGTGCAGATACTTCGCTATCTAACCAAGATGCTTCCATCTCGTATACTACTACGTCACCTACGCTAACGGGGCTACCGAATAAACCACTGTTGCGGCTACCAAACTGCTCCCAAGTAGGGTGATGGCTTGTTGTAGATTCTACTTCGCCTTCTTCGTTGTAGGTGTTCTCTGTCCAATCGTAACGAGTAATAGCAGCAGGTAGTTCGTTGGTGATGTCTGCTGTAGGTACGGTAATGTAAATGTTTCCTTTCATTTTTTTAATCGTTTTTGTATGTATTTTTTCCAGAGTTATAGTTGCGGAGAACTTCAGCCGCAGTCAACGCGCGGTTATAGATGCGCGGTTGGGCTATTGGGCCGTCAATTGTGTTTCCCGTGCTTTGCTGGTATCTACCGATTTCAATAGGCGCGCTTGAGACTGCCGCACCCGTTGTTTGAGAACTTGAACTTACCTCAACACCATCAATATAAAGTTTTTTTGCAGTTCCGTTATAAAGCCCCACGATATGGTGCCAGCCGTTTGTTAAACTCGTGTATCTTGTATCTAAACCATCAACATAAAAGCGAACATCGGTTGAACCATTTAAATATAAAAGATACCCTAAACTTGATGACCAACGACCTAAAACTCCATCGGCTGACATTCCGTCTTTTATTTTCACCCACGCTTCAAGCGTAATGTGTCCCGTGATATCCAAACTCGCATTATCGTGCACCTCTGCCCAGCTATTGCCGTCAAGATTGAGCGCACCTTGTTTCCGCACGTTCTCAAATAGATTGCCGCCAATATCTCTGCCCGCGGTTAATCCTTGAGGAATTAGAATATCCGTGCTTACATTAAACGAGTGTTTATTCCAATTAATAACCGCCGTTTGAGAAACGGGCGCACCGATTCCGTGCGTCCAAGTGGCTCCCGATATAGTGCCTACATCTTTTAATTCTTTAAGCGTTAATGTGGTCAAATCGGTAGTACCCGCGGTTGTTTGACGAATCCAAAGTTGGCCGTGCGTTGCTTTAAAATAATGAACACCAAAGCCCGTTCCGTATTCGTTACCGCTTCCGTTACCCGCACCTAAAGTAAAACCGCTGGATGTTGTGCTTCCTTCAATTTGTATAACATAGGTTTTACCGATAGTTAAAACATTTGCAATGATTCCGTCTAATGTACCCCCAGCACTTGTGAAGGTGTCGGCATCAACAATAACACCACCACCACTATTTGAAAAATCACTTGTTAAATTTATTGGTTGCGTAAACAATTCATTCCCTAAAGCATCGGGTGCACCATTTAACGCCGTCGTTCCCGCGCCTTCTTGCATTGGTAACCATAGCTTTAAAGCGTCGTTATCCACGCCCGTTGGTACTATCTTCTCGGGGTTGTTGTATAGGTCGGCCACTTGTGCGGCGGTTAGGGCGGTGTTGAAGATTCGGTAATTTGAAAGCGTTCCGTTGTAAAATGTACCAGTTCCTAAATAGTTAGAACCCAATTTGAATTGAGTTGCCGCGCTTAAATCTAACGCCGTAACCGTTTTTGTTTCTCCAAATTGTTGACCATTTACATAAACGCTTTGGCTTGTGCCGTCGCAAACAATTGTATAAAACAAAGTATCTTCGCGGTCTATTAAACCATAATCGCTCCAACCATTATTATTGAAAACTCTAATACCTTGAGCGGTATTGTGTAAAAAAATAAAACGATTAGGGTTCATATCAAAAACATACGCGTCGTTGTCTACGTCTGCATAAAAACAAAACGTCCCCGTGTTTCCGCTCATTGTAAAACCATCAAGGTCTACATAATCATTAACCCC
>JAAHTH010001499.1_pt1 | contig 13172 bp, 14 predicted proteins | sample 6116091 | NCBI WGS metagenome assembly JAAHTH01 (sample SAMN13939990, study PRJNA603662) | sponge metagenome | isolation source: marine sponge | host: Mycale hentscheli | place: New Zealand | collected 2006
CACATTTGTTTTCCATGCTTCTAATCCTTTTTCTGTAATAAATTCTATTTGCGAAGCTATACTTCCATATTCTTTTTGTCTGTTAGCTACAGCGATTGCATTGTTTTCTAAAGTTGTTGCTTGGGAAGATAATGCGTTTAGTTGTGCGTCTGTAGGTTTTGCTTTTTCAGAAGTTATATTCCACTCTTTGATGTATGCACCTTGACCATCATCTTGAAGTTTTACTTCTTTTAAAAAATCTGGTGTTCTACCAAGATAAACAATTATTTTATTACTTAAATTTTCCATTATGCTATTTTAAAACCTCCAAAAAAATTTTTATTAATTTCACCAGATAAACTAATAGCACCACCACTATTTTGATAACCTTTTACAAAAACATAATTACCACTTGAAGGTAAATGGATTACTCCACCTATAAAAGGTGCTGGATAACCAGATGTATCTGATTGTGTTTCATTTGTAAGCAATTCAGTATCACTACTTCCATTATTATATCTAATTCCAATTTGTATTCTATTAGCTGTAATATTTGCAAAACCAATATTTGCATAAAAGAAATAATATCCAGTTGTTGAAGCCGTAACTGTAAATCTACCTGTGCTTGTATTATAAAGATTATCAGTATCCCAACTTTCACTTCCATTAATAACTGTTACAGCAGTATTATTTCCTATACTTGTACTTGATGAAGTGGCATGAAAATTAGGAATATTAAAATTAAAAGAGCCACCTAAAGAAACTGCCGAGCCATTTAATGTAATACTAGAGTTAGCAAGTTTAGAGTTTGCTATGCTTCCTGCCAACATATCATTTGTAACTGTACCTGTGTCTGGTGTTTGGGTAGCTACTGCTTTTCCTAGATAAGCAATTTCTACAATATCACTAGCGACTAAAGTTGCTCCAAGAGTAATACGTGATGAAGTAGTTAAAGTTAAATTCGTACTATCTTGTTTGACAAAGTTTACCCATACAATGACATCTGCTAGAGAAGAAATAGAATGATCTAAATCCACATAGTTATTGGTACTTGATGTAATACGCTGTTTTGCTGTTGTTATAAATCCACTCTGAGGTGGTACACCTACATATCCCATATTATGCTACATCTGTTAAAAGTTGTAATGCTACATCTAATGTTCCACTTGAACTGCTAGATTGTGCTTGTACCTTATCAGAGGTATTTAGAACGATCTTAGGAACTTCTAAACTACTTCCAACAGGCAAAGGTGCATCTTTAATTATTGTAAAAGTTGCTGTTGCTGAATTGTCATATTTCTTTATCGTTACATTTATTGCACTTGTTCCAGTATTAGACAGAGTACCTGCTATTACCATAGACTTATTAGATGCAGTAAATATATCGGTTAAAGAAGCATTTGAAATTGTAGCACTAGCATCAGAAAAATTATTAGCCATGTATTTTCTCCTTAACTACCTAATGCAACTGCAAAACTAATAGCATCACCCAATGATGCTGAATTGTCTAGTTGCGTTTGTATATTTGAAGATACTCCGTTTAAGTATCCGTATTCGGTATCACTAATGTTAGTGTTTGCTCCAATCTTAGTTGCCGAAATTCTGTTTACATTTAATGTTATGTTTCCTGTTGATGTTATTGGTGTGTTGCCAATAGTAAACTCTGATCCAGATTGTGTTATTCCTACTGATTGAACTGTACCTTGATTTGCAGGTGTAATTTGTGAGAACACAATATTAACACTTCCTATTGAGCCAGAATTATCAGTAGTACATAAAAATATTTTATCTGCATTTGTTGAGCCTTGTTGAACAACAATCATTTGACCTGCGAGTTCTTCTACTGTGTCATAATTTGTATCTCTTGATGCAGTACCAGAACTAGGACAAATATAAATACCATTCTCTGTTGCGTCTGTTTGTGATTTAACTAAAATTTTATCACCAGTAGAAAGTGAAATACCATCAATAGTATCTCCGTTTTCTAAACCATTTGTTAAATTAACATTACCTGTTGTAGCAACCTTAGTAATAATTCTTGTTCTCATTCCTGCGATTGCATTATCTACATACAGTTTTGAACTTGCTTCGGTGTCTGCTGTTGGTAAAGATAAACCACTTATAGAGCCACCAGTTATAGAAACTGAATTACTAGCCTGTGTTGATATTGTGCCAAGACCAAGATTTGTTCTTGAAGTAGAAGCTGATGCAACATCTGATAAGTTAGAAGCCTTTTCTAATCGTGCTGTAATTTGATCTTGTGCGTTGGAAGATAAAGTATTTATAAATTGAAATTCAGAATTTGTTACACTTCCATCTGCAAGTTTTGTAACAGTAATATTTGATCCTAATTGTGAATCTGCTATGTTACCAGATAAATTTGAACTTAAATAACCTGTTGCATCTGCTAAATTAAAAGCAGGAGTAGTATCTGATCCACCTAAAGATAAACTTACTCCACCATAATTAACTGTTGAATTAACAAGTTCTGCATTTGCTACTCCACCATCTTTAATAGTAACCATACCAGAAGATGTGGCAAAATTATCAATATGAAAACTAGCAATACCTTTATTAGATGAATCTGCATCTTCACCTGCTATTGTTAAAGTTTGTCCTGAAGCTGTGGTATCTATTCCTTCACCACCTGCTAAAGTAAATGTTTGTGAGTCTAAATCTACTGCACCTGTTCCACTATCACCTTGGTAATCAAGGTCGCTTAAACCTACTTGATTATCTACATATGCTTTTATACTTTGTTGAGAAGCAACAGCAGTAGCACTATCACTAGACATATTATCTTCATCTTTAAAAGCTGTACCACTTATACCTGTGTTTAAAATAGGAGAAGTTAATGTTTTATTTGTTAAAGTTTCTGATCCTGCAAGAGTAGTAAAATCATTATCACTTAATGCTGTGTTAAACTGTGCTGTAGTACCTGTGAGAGTATTATTAGCCAGGTTAATAGTTTTGCCAGTTATAGTTGCAGTTCCACCATCAGCATATGCTTTTACTGATTGTTGTGAAGGAGGAAGAATAGCTGAATTACTTGCCATGTTATCTTCATCAACAACAGGGATTGCAGGATTAACATAAGTTGAACCTACAAATACTGATACAGTTGAGTCAGAGGCATTTATTGTTCCACTATCAAAAGTAAAAGAAACAGTAGTATTAGGCGAGGAGTAAGATGAGGTTGCAATCTTTCCATAGATTGTTCCTGTGTTAGTACCTGTGATTTTTATTCTACGCCCTACATGGTAAGCTGTAGTTACATCAGCATTAATAGTTACGCTTGTAGATGAGGCTCTAGTGTAAGTAACTGTTGATGTTCCTGAACCTAGTAAAAACCATTCTTTGTCATTAGCAAAATCACGAACATCTTTTAACTCTTGTCTAATAGCGTTATTTACATCTGATGGACTCATGCCCTCAGAAATATTTACACCATTGATAGCTGTATTTTGTGATGCTGTGGTTTTATAATTTGATACTGTCATTTCTTATTCCCTTTGTCTTTATTGCCTGTCATAGCTGTAGCAAAATCTATTACAAATTCTTGTAATGCAGGATCTTCACCTGCAAATATAGTTGATGCTTTTCCTATGTGTTTTATTAATCCGTCAGCACCTTTGTTATTAGCAATTTTAGTTCCTTCAGCTAACCATTTTATAATTTTAGGCGAAGTCATAACTTTTGCTCCACCTGTTAAAAATATTCCTGTTTGAAATACTGGCCATAAACCACCTAAACTTCCACCCACAAATGCAGATGCGTAAGATAATTGACCTATGATACTATCACTTGTTCCTGATGGATTTTGAAATGCTTTACCTTTAATTCTAATTTGTTCAGAAATTTTTGCTATATAATCTAAATCTTTTCTAAGGCCTTTATATTTGGCACTAGAAAACAAAAAGTCTTTTGCTGAAGAATCAATTTTATTCCAATTAGTTAAAAAAGTTTCACTATTAAATAAATCTGAATAATCAGCACTATCAACATCTAAGGCTTGACCACCTTTAGTTCTACCTAGTTTTTGTATTACTCTATTTTGTATAATAGAAAATTCATCTGGTGTTAGTGATTTTTTTATAGTACGAATATAAGTTGAACCTTCTGTACTTTGATTTAATAAATAATTAAATATTTTATCATCATCAACTTTGTTTACTTTAGCAAGAACATCATCAATTCTTTTCAATCCTGCTTTATAATAATTATCTGCTCGTAAAAATTCTTTGTAAGCATCACCACCAATTTCTTTATAAATAAGTTTTAAATCTTCTGAAATTGCTCCGTATAATTGTTTGTATTCACCAACAGTAGCATCATCAATTAAACTTTTGTTTGTTAATTTTTTTCCTATAAGTGATCGGTAATTTCTTAATTCTTCAAATGTAAGCAATCCTCTTTTTGCTTTATCAGATATTTCTTCTTGTAATTTAATTAAATTTTGTGATTGTAATACACTAGGTTTAACTTTTAAAACTTCCTCCGATAATTCACCAATCATATCTTTTGTGTATAATTCAGGATTATCTTTAACCATTTGTTTAGTTATTTTTTTGTAAACATTAGCACCTGATGGAGTTGCTAATTCATTTAATTTTGAAATAAAATTACTTGCACTTGCACTAAAATCACTACCTGCTACTTTAGATGCACTTTCAAAAGCATTATTATATAATTTAGATGAAGTTGTTTTAAAACCTTTTGTAGCGTTTGTTATACCATCTTTTACAAGAGAACCTGCTGTAATATTTGTTACATAATAATCTTGATTCATCATTCTATTAGCTGTTTCTGTAAGATTATTAGCCATATCCTTTTGTATTCTTTCACCTGCACTAACTACAGTTTCTTTAACAACAGGTATATTACCTAAAATATATTCTACATCTTTAAAAACACTTGCCATAATAGGATTACCTGTAACCATACTTAAAGAAGCAGGTTGAATATTAGCTTTGTAAAATATATCTAAATTTTCTTTTGTTTTTTCTGCTGATTTTTTTGTAAAACCAGAAAAAGGTTTTTTTAAAAGTTTGAGTAAAAAAGGTGAAGCAAACTCTGATCCTGCACCTATTCCAAAATCAAATACTTTTTCCATAGCGTATTCTTTTGGCTCTCTTACAATTTCACCACCAACAGATTGAAAAATTCTATCTCCTACTTCTCCACCAACTACTTCACCACCACCTGCACCTAGTATTCCACCTACTACTCTACCTTTTGCACCTAATGGTGATCCTGCTTTTTGACCTTTGTATGCACCATACATATTAGTAGCCATGTTTATTACTGGGCCACCTGCATATTGAAATATATCGCCTACATCAAAGCCAGGAGGATTAAATACTGTTGCTCCATTATCACTAGGAATAGCAAAGTTACCTTTATCCATAGGTACTGCACCATCATACATAGTTGATACTGTTGCTTTAGAAGATTCATAGTTTGGTGATAAACCAATTTTAAATCGGTCATAGTAACTAGCACCTTTTGTATCATCAATTTTATAATTTTTTATTTGATCTATAGTAAATCCTGAGTCAGCAATATACTTGTCTATAACTGTTTCATCTGCACCAGTATTGTAAAGTTCTTTTACTCTAATTTTTGTTTCTAAAATATCAGCCATTATATTCCGTATTTATTGCCTAAATTAAATTGTGGTAAGCCACCATTAGCTTTATATTGGTCTATTACTTCTTTAGGATAACCTGCTAAAGTTGATGTTATTTCAGCACTTAAAATTCTTTCAAATCTATTTAAAGCGTTCATCAAATCTTTATCAGTTTTTAATGCACCAGTATTAAATTCTTGTTTTAATCTTTCAAGTTCAGGTAAAGTTACTGCTACACCACTTCTATCTTTTAATGTTGTATTAAATAATCTAGCAAAAGCAGATCGTGTATCTACACCTTTTTGTGTTAGCATAAAGTCAGGAAGGCTTCCAGTTTGACCAAAACCTGCTATATTTCCACCTTGCGTTAATTGTTTAACTTCATTTAATACTGCAAGTGTTTCTGTATAATTTTGTGATTGCATTGTTTCAGATAAATCTAAAACTTTTTTATCAAATGCTTCTTTTTTAATATTATCAGAACCTAATGTTGGTGAAGGTATTTCTTCAGTAGATTGATCTGTAGATTCATTATCTTTAAACTTATCAGGAAAATATGACGCTAGTAATTCTTCAAATCTATTAACAACAATTCCCTTATCATTAATATAAGTTACATTTTCACCAATACTTTGATCTATTAATTTAGCTTGATTGTCATTTAAGATAATACCAAATTTATTTTTTGCTATCTCTTTAAATCCTTGATACCTTTTAAATGTATCTCCATCTGTTTTTGAATTTCTATCTAAGAATTGTTTAAAACCTGGCCCTGTAGCTGTTGAAGGATCTTCTAAAGTTTCTAAATATTTTTTATAATCATTAGTATATTTACTACTTGTACTAGATTTATTTAAAAATTCTTTGTATTCTTTATCTGTAGGGGTACTATCAGTTAATTTATATTCTTTATAACTGTTAGGTAAAGATTCAGTTTTATCTTTTTGATTTCTGTCTAACCATGTAGCATATTCATCAGCAGTAGGATTGTCTGTAGTTAATGAATATTCTAAATAACTTGTTGGTGTTCTATCCTCATCTGCTTTTACATTACGATCTAACCAAGCTGAATAACCTTCAGAGGTAGGTTTATTTGTTGTTAATAAATATTCTTGATAACTAGCAGGAGGTTTATCACCTTTAACATTTCTATCTAAAAATGTTGCGTAACCTTTAGCAGTTGGATTATCAGTAGTTAGTTCATACTCTTTATAACTAGAAGGACTATCATCTGTTTTATTTCTATCTAAAAAAGATAAATATTCTTCAGATGTAGGTGTATCATCTGTTAATTGATATTCTAAATAACTTGCAGGTTTTTTATTTTGATTCCTGTCTAAGAAAGTTTTATATCCCTCTGCTGTAGGATTGTCTGTAGTTTTAGCATATTCTTGGTAACTTGCAGGTTCATTACTTGTTTTATTACGATCTAAATATTCTAAAAATCCCTTAGATGTAGGAGTGTCAGTAGTTAAAAGATATTCTTTATAACTAGATGGGTCGTCACTTTTTTCATTACGATCTAAATATTCTAAAAATCCTTTTGGTGAAGGGTTATCTGTAGTTAAAAGGTACTCTTGATAACTAGCAGGGCCTTTATCTGTTTTTTGATTTCTGTCTAAAAAAGCTAAGTATTCTTTACCTGTAGGTGTATCGTCAGTTAATAAATATTCTTTGTAACTAGCAGGTTGATTATTTGGTGTTTGTAAAGTTTTAGAAAGAGTAGCTAATGTACCTAATTCAGATAGTTCATTGGCATTTCTTTGAGATTGTTTTAGATCTGCTTCTTGAACAGATTGACCTAAAGCTGAACCAAAATTAGAAGGCATAGTTGTATAGCCTGATCTTGCTAATAAACCTGAACCTATATCTCCTGCATAATCACTTGTTAAAAAATTTAATAATCCACCTTTTTTTGGTTGCGTGTTAAATCTTTTATTAATACCTGTAGCAAGAGCATTATTAATTAATTGCTGTGCATTATAAACACTATTACTAGCCATATTACGCAAACCCTCCTAGTAGTCCACCACCGATTGCACCCAACATTGGATTTATACCTGGAACCATTCCTGCAATTTTTGCTCCTGTCATAGCACCACCAAGTAAACCTGCTCCTGTATTTCTAAAGACAGGTTGTGTTTGTGCTGTAGTCATAGGAACATTTGCACCTATTGAACCAAGATATTGATTTAATTTTAAATAAGGTTTTTGTTGTTCGTAATCATATCTAGCTATTGCATCTTGTAGTTTAGCTTGTTCTAATGATTCTTTTTCTGCTCCTACTTGTTGTAATCTAGCAATATCATTATAATCCATTTCACCAAGTTGAGGTGCTGTCATCATGGTATTAGCCTGTATGCCTCTTTCACGATTATATTGATCGCCATAAACTTGATTAGCTAGTTGACCTAGTTCTTGCGTTAGTATTTCTTGATTAGCACCTGAACCAAATCTACCTGCTTTAGTAAATTGTGAATTAACACTTGATGTTACATCACCTGCCATTTGATCGTATAAGGCTTTGGAGTAAGGATTAGTTGAGGGGTTAAGGTAGTTTCCTGCTAATATATTTGAGGCTTGAATTTGAGATTGATTTAATAAAGGATTACCTGCTGTTGCTCTTGCTGTTGCAAGGTTTAAAGCTGTTGATGTTTCAGGAGCAAAATCAGTATAAGTTGCATTAGGAAAATAATTAGGCGTACCTCCCTCGTACAAATCCTGTGCTGAATCTATTGCTTGTTGAAAATAAGGTGCAATAAATTCTGATGGTTCTGCTGATGTTGTAGTTGTTACATTTGTTGGGTTACTACCTTTGCTCATAATAATTCCTTACTAAATAAATATACTTTTTGCTCATATCCTTTTAATTTCTTGCTCCAACCTTTGCGACCTGCAACTTCTACAGCGTCACAATTATTGTGTTTAGCAAATTGTTCTATTGTTTGTTGAATTGGCTCTAACCAATTATCCATGTTGCTACCTCCTGCTAAGAAATAACGACAAATCTTTTTTTGAGGATACTGTACTACCTCTGTAATAACAGCACTCTCTACTTTTTTTTCCCAACTAATAAAAAGTTGAAAAGAGTTTTTTACTAACCCATCTAAAATATCTCTAGCTGAGTAAGTATCGTCTAAAGCCTTTTTTATAAGAGGCTCAACTTCGTTCCAAATTAAATGTAAATCTTCTTTAGGTACTTGCGTAATCACCCTACAACCACATACCCAAATGTTTGATCTGTATTACCAGAACTAGCATGAGTTAATGTTGCTGTTTTGTTTGCTCTTGCAGATACATACAAACTTGATTTTGTAGAGTTAGCATTTGCAGTAGTTGGCATAAACAAAATTACTGAGTTACCACCAATTCTTTCATCTGTAAGTGTTGTTGTTGTTTGACTTGCTCGTAATGTTACTGAGCCTGTACTATTTAATTTACCATTAATAGTATTGTTCAAAGCATTAGATACTAATTGTAAATGTAAACCATGATCTGGTATTGATATAGGTACGACAGGAAACTGATTTTCAGCCATTATCTTTTGCCTTCAGGTCTTGCCTCTATATCTACGCCACTCATTGTTTTAAAGTTGCCTGTTACTGATACTCGTATTCGGTGGTATCGTGAGTTAGATCGTATTGGACAATCTCCACTATCTTGTGTTGCAACTGCTGTTCCTACAGAAATGTTATCTAATTGTGATGCTCTTGTAATAGGTGTTACTGTAACAGTAGCACTATCTTCTTCACTATCTACAATCGGTCTAACATTAATGATAGATGATCTTCTACCCTCTGCTCCTTCAAACTCTGTAGTATCAACTGTAGCTGACAGGGAAGTAGCAATAAACTTTCCAAATTTATTTTCTGAATTAAATCCTGCTAAACCAACAATCCCTTCTCCATAAAAATAAGAGTCTAATGATTTAGGTAAATTATCTAAGTTACCTAATACATCTAAACTTTCTACTGTAGTAAAGGCTTCTTGTGAAGCTGTAGAAATAAATTGTAAATCTAATCCTGATCCTGTTGACCATTTATCTACACTATAATTATAAATAATTAATTTATTATTTATGGTAGTAGTAGATGTTGCATCTGATCCTCTGTAAGACCAAACAACAATACTATTGTTAGGATCTATTGCACTACATATACCATCTAAATTAGAAGATAGATCGTCATAAAAAAAATTATCAACTTTACCATTACCTATTGGTACAAGTTTTTGACCACCAGATAACATATAAAATCCATCTTGTGCTAAGAAGAAAATCATACTACCAAAAGATACTATGCTTTTATCACAAAATGCCCCTATATTGTCTGAAATTTTATCAAACCTAAAAATTAATGGCGTTCCGACATATGACATACGATAGATAGCTTTTTCAAAAAATATTATTCCTGAATTTTCTCCACCTACTATGCCGACAAGATTTCCATGTTCACCAACTATATCTTGAAAACCAGATTGTGTAGCTTGGCTTGGAGTCCATGTTGAACTGTCATTTAGTCCTGACCATTTTACTCGTTGGTTGTATTCTGTGCCTGACTCTGTAGTGTAACCAGAAACAACAAAGATATTTATTACTGTAATGTATTTTGCTTTTAAAGAAACTAGATCTGAAAATGCTGAGTCTGTACCTTGGTCAAATTTTTGAATATTGTCTGCATTGTTTGTAGCAATAATATTTGTGCCAAACTGTGTAAAGTTCCAAAAATCTCTTGCATTAGATGTTGTGCTATTATTGTACCCACCTGCTTTAGATTTATCTATAAATACTTGTGAACTATTCATTTGATACAATTTTGTTGCATCACCTCCATAGTTAGTTACACCACTTGCTTGAAAAGAAGAAAATAAACCTACTGCACTACCTGTTAAACCTGTGCTACTAAGAGCCTGAAATCCTGGTAATGATTTGTACCCTTCTTTGAGAGGTATAACATTATCTACTTTTAAAGCACCTGAATTTTGATAAGCAGGAAGATCAGATTGTAATTGTCCGAACTTAATCATTTATACTATTCCTGTTGCTGACATCTGCATTGGAGAAGATGTTATTGATCCTTTTTGTGAAGATAAGTTTGCGTTTTTTAAGGCTTCTTTATATAAACTTGCCCATGTGTTTAATCGTTCATCTTGCATTAAGAAAGGAGAAGATTCTGCTAATGCACCATAAAGATATAACTCAGGGTAATTAGTTAAGATTGTATTTGTTGTATTTGATTCTGATAAAGGTGTTAATGTTTTATAAAAATCTATTTGTAATGTTTTTGCTGAATCAGGAGCAACACCTAATAAAATTTTTTCACCTACAATAGTAAAAAAAGTTGGTAGTCCTGATGTTTGTGTAACATTGTATTGTCTGTAAAAATCACCATTAGCCATAAAGCGTAATGTTCTATAAGGATCACTTTGATAGATAACTGCACTTGCTTCTAAAAAACCACTAGGCAAAGAGTATGATTGTGTACCTGCAACTGTTGTTGTACTGGTATCTGTATTGACCATTTCTCTTACACGCAATTCTCTATTCAATCTGCTTTCTGTAAGCGTAATGAAATCACCCAAGTATGATGTGAGATCTGTCCTGTTAAGATAATTTGCTATTGTCGTTTTCAACAATGCGTAAGTTGTAAGAGCCATTATAAATTCCCTGTGTAAATCCTAAAGTGTCTGTTATCAGGATCATTAAGCCATCTAAAAAATTTTGGCTTGTCTAATACTTTTCCTGTTAATGATATTATTTTTTTTTTTGCTAATTGATGAACAACAATGTTTGGTAGTCTAGCTACTCTATAACCTTTAGCTTCTTTTAAAACTTTAGATTTGTAAGCACCTTCATTTTGTGCAACTTTATTAGCTTGTAGTATTTCTTTTATGTCTGCTTGTGCTTGATAATTTTCTATATGTATTTTATTTTCTGCCTCATCTACAATTAAATTAGTTTTAACTGATGATTGATCGCCAGGTTCATTTAAAGAAAACTTTTTAGCCATATTATTTTATAGCTTTCATAATCATTTGATCTATTGTTCCTTTAACAGATAAACCTTGATTACCTGAAAAACTTAACATTGGATCGTATTTTCTATCTCCACCTGAAGTTTGTTTAGATTGTTTTTTATTATTACCTCTACTAATCATTGGATCAGCTTTGATAGAATTTTGAACAACTTTATACAAACTTGAACTATGTTTTTTGTTTGTAAAAACACCCATTTTATTCTCCTGTTAAAATTAAAAAGGAGGGGATAATTCCCCTCCCTATCCTTAGACTACAAATAATTATGCAGTTAAGTTAAATATACCATAGTTAGCGTTTGGTGACTTTGCTGTTAAAGTCCATTCTGCTAATAGTAATTTTTTATCACTATCACCAGTTTTTGCTAAATCAGAAGTTTGGAAAGGTCTAAGGAAGTCAACACTCCACATATCCATTTGCAAAATATCTACTCTGTTAGCATTTTGGAATCTATCAGGTACGAAAGCCACTTCGCCAAAATCAGAAACATAAATATCAGTCGTTCCGATTGATACTTTGTCTGACGCATCTTTGTACTTAGTTGCTACACCATTAAAAGCTGAAGCTAGTTGTTTGTGTGATGCTGACATTAAAACAGTATCAGGCTCTCCACCATTATTAAAAGCTACTAAAAGACCTGCTTTTAATAAATCTTCGGTGTAAGTTCTGTTTGTACCACCTGCTATTGCAGTTGCACCAGTACCTACAGGAACAGCCGAAGGTGATCCATTTTTAGCATAGTTGTTAGTTGGTGAAGCAGGGCCATACCATGTACCTACTGAAGCAGATTTTCTAGCTGTAGATGAGTTACCTGCAACTTTTGCCTGTTCAATACCAACCATAGCGTTTTCCATATCACGCTTGATCTCTTTACCCATTTTGGCTAATTGATAAGCCATTTGAGTACCCATACCTGCATTATCAACAGCATCATCAGTACCAGAAATAGTTACTGATTTAGATGAAATTTGCGTATAGTTAGTTAGTCTTGTAGTTGCACTTCTTGATTCACCTGCATAGTCATCACCTTCAACTTGGGCATTTACGCCTACTGAAGCTAATGAATCTGTTTGCCATTCATGAAGTGTGTTTGATGCTGTACCTTTTGATGCGTTGCTCATAAAAGGAGTTTCAGTTGGTGAAATATTATAGATTACATCAGCTAAATCTTCTCTTATAGAATTAACGCCATCATAAGTATCAAAAGTATTTGTTGGCTGTGCCATATACTTATCTCCTATTAGTTAATTGTTAAGAATACATTTCTTTGAAAATGCTTACTGCGTCTTGGACTTTTCCACTTTTTCTCAGAACTGCTTTTTTAGAGTTAATACGTTTTTTAACATCACTTGTTTCCTCAACAATTTTAGGACTAGATGAACTTACAACTTTTGGAGTTCTAGTAACTTTCTTATTTTTTGCGTTAGCTGTTTTTAACCTATTATAACGATAGGCATTAGCTAACATAAGAACTGCTCTATGATCTACTAACATTGAGATTTCTTGGTCTGTATATCCAATATCTTTTGC